>ERZ1048068.690-NODE-690-length-29056-cov-51.020965_pt1 | contig 29056 bp, 47 predicted proteins | sample MGYA00383098_ERZ1048068 | MGnify/ENA primary metagenome ERZ1048068 (study PRJEB29581, sample SAMEA5548368) | metagenome | biome: marine; feature: coastal; material: water | depth 1 m | study: Short-term variability in the microbial, nano- and picoplankton... | reverse complement strand
ACTACAAAAGCGTTATCCAGGCGGCGAGTTTGATCCTTATTATTCAGAAAACAGAAAAGAAGGCGATTTATAATCGTCTTTTTACAATTAATGTAAATAGTTTTGAGCAATAGCTCACCAAGCGAGCGACGGGGTAAAGCCGTCAAGCAATGGAGAAAATTATGGACGTATTAACGATATGGAGCCTCATTGGCTTCTTATTCGCAGCCTATGCTGTGATAGCAAATGATTCAGTACAAACTCTCGGTACATGGATGGCATCAAACAATGAGAGATTTAGTTATAAAGTATTATGGGGAGCAGCAAGTGCAGTGTTACTTGCAACCTTGTGGTATGGCTGGCATGTAAATGGTGGAGACATCAGTTACGGCAGACTCAACAAGATACCCTGGCAAGAAGTGCAATGGTATCATGCAGCCGCACCAGGCGTACTTGTGCTACTAACACGCAAAGGTGTACCAGTATCAACCAGCTTCCTAGTACTAAGTGCTTTTGCAAGTACATTTGTATTAGAGAAGATGCTTATGAAATCAATAATGGGTTACGGTATTGCGGCAATGTTCGCATATGGTGCTTGGTATGTTATAAGCAGATGGATGGACGAAACAGCACCAGTTGCTGAAAAGAACAAAAACTACTGGCGTATAGCACAGTGGGTAGCAACAGGCGGATTATGGTGGACTTGGTTGTCACATGACATGGCCAACATTGCTGTATTCCTTCCACGTGAAGTACCCATAGACCTTATGGTGCTTATCAGTTTTGTATTTGTTATTGGCTTGTTCTTTATGTTTAGAGAACGAGGCGGCAAGATACAAGAGATTGTATTGGAAAAGCACAACACAAGATACGTAAGGTCAGCAACACTGATTGACCTATTCTATTGGTTGTGTTTGTACTTCTTCAAAGAGCTGAACGATATACCTATGTCAACTACTTGGGTGTTTGTTGGTATGCTTGCAGGACGTGAACTTGCTATTGCAACATTCACAGGCAAGCGTAAGTTTAAGAGCGTGTTTCCACTGGTAGCACGGGACTTTCAAAAGATGATGATAGGACTAGGCGCAAGTGTGGCTATTGTGCTAACAATACATTATATATTAGTACCAAACGGTTATTAATAAAATATGCTCCTGTCGCTAAATAGTAGTAACAGGAGCATTATCAAATGGCAACAAGAAAATTAATTTCAAAAAATATTACAGCAAATAGTACACAGTACATTGGCAAAGACGGTGAGCTGTGGGTAGACACAGACACAAATAAAATAAAGATCAGTGACGGCGCAACAGCAGGCGGAGTTGATTTAGTAGGTATCGGTGGAGGCGGTGGCGGCGCCACAACTTGGGCAAGTATTACTGATATTAACAATGCTGCGGGTCCTGATAAAATAGCAGTTGGTAGAAATGCAGGCTCAACAGGTCAAGGTACAGAATCAGTAGCAATTGGTGACGAAGCAGGTAAAACTACACAAGGCAATAATGCTACCGCAGTTGGTAATAATGCAGGCGAAACAGCTCAAGGTGCTAGTTCTGTTGCCGTAGGTGACCTTGCAGGTGCGCTTAATCAAAGCCCCCTCGCAGTAGCAATTGGCGCAAGTGCTGGTCAGAATGATCAAGGTACAAAATCAGTAGCAATTGGCATCGATTCAGGTCTAACAACACAAGGTGTAAGTGCAATAGCAATTGGCGCAAGTGCTGGTCAAACAAATCAAGCCGAAAAAGCAATAGCAATTGGCCTCGATTCAGGTCTAACAACCCAAGGTGCAAGTGCAATAGCAATTGGTGACGAAACAGGTCAAACAAATCAAGCCGCAAAAGCAATAGCAATTGGTAGAGATGCAGGCTCAACAGGTCAAGGTACATTGACAATAGCAATTGGTGATCAAGCAGGTCAAACTAACCAAGTTGCGCAAGCCGTAGCAATTGGTAATCAAGCAGGCGGCACTGACCAAGCACTTCAAGCAGTAGCAATTGGTCAACAAGCAGGTCAAACAACTCAAGAAACTCTTGCTATAGCAATTGGGACGTATGCTGGTAGAATAACACAAGGTACAAAATCAGTAGCAATTGGTAACCTAGCTGGTAATGATACACAAAGTGCAAACTCAGTAGCAATTGGTGAGCAAGCAGGCACTACAACTCAATCACAGCATAGTGTGGCAATTGGTGCACTGGCAGGTCAAACTACACAAGGAGAAAGTTCAGTAGCAATTGGTAAACAAGCAGGTAAAGTAAACCAAGGATCAAGTGCAGTAGCAATAGGTAATCTCGCAGGCGTGAACAACCAGCACAACAACTCAATTGTAATTGCAGCCAGTGGCTCAGCGTTAGAAACAGCTCAAGCAGGTCAGTTTTTAGTTAAACCAGTTAGAAATGTAGCAGGAGCATTGCCAGCAGGATTTAGCCAAGTTGCTTACAATCCAACAACAGGTGAATTTATATATTACGGATAATAATTAATAAACATATACTAAAAAAGGCTCTTTAATAGGGCCTTTTTTCTTGACTTACAGTTATTATAGTGTTATAATAAAGGTTATTAATACTAGTAGGAGTATGAATGAAAATAGCAATTGCAGGATATGGGTATGTTGGTAAAGCACACCAGGCGATCTTACAAAATTATTATGATTTAGAAATAGTTGATACTGGTCTTGAAGAATACAACAATATAGTTAGTAGTGATGTAGATGCTGTAATTATATGTGTGGCTACACCAAGCAGATCAGATGGATCATGTGAAATGCGACACGTATATGATGTTATTGAAACATGTCCTGATGTACCTATATTAATCAAGAGTACAATCAGTGTTGATGGTTGGCGTATGATAGCTGAATCATTTCCACAAGCAAGTTTAACATACAGCCCGGAATTTTTACGTGCTGATAGTTGGATGGAAGATGCATTATCAATGGATCATGTATACCTGGGCGGTAGAGCTACAGGATTTTGGACAGACATATTTTTAAATGCACTGGGCAAAATAAGTGTTACTGTAAATAAGCCAACCAGCTTAGTAGCAGCAAAGGCGTTGCGTAATAATTTTCTTGCACTCAAGGTTAGTTTCTTTAACCAGGTTGAAGACTATTGTAAAGCAATGGTGATTGATACACAGGAAACAATTGATGCTATCACACAGGATCCACGCATTGGCGACAGCCATAGTACAATAACTCAAGAGCGTGGATTTGGCGGACATTGTTTTCCCAAAGACCTTAATGCAACTATTACATCTGCTCACAAGTATAACACAAGATTAACACTACTTGAGGAAACTTTAAATTATAATGAAAGTATTAGAAAAAACTATTGACTTTCAGCATGTTATCATGCATAATAGTAAAAATGGAGACTTAAATGGATATTGATGAAAATGAAAATCCTTCAATGCAAAAGTTATTGGATCGTCAACAGGACTTAAAAAAGAAACTAGTGCAAGCACATCGTGCTGGTATGAGTGGACAACTTGTTGGACAGATACAATCAATGATTGAAAACGTTGAGTTTGAAATTTACAATATGTCAGAACTTGATAAACTCAATAACAAGCCTACCACAGATGACGATGATTTTATAATTGGATGAAAATGAATCAGGCTGGACAATTAGTATTAAAGGAAACTGATATGATCGAAGCATTGTATCAAGGAAAAACTGCGGATAGTATCGTGGTTGAAGATACAAAATGGATTAACAGATACAACAATTTAGTTGAATTATTTGATTTTCCTGACAGTAAGATAGACTATGAGGTTCAAAGTGGGCTAAGTAGTAATGAGTTCGTGGAACAGTGTGTTGGACCAGATAGTTGGAGCATGCCAGATGAATACAAGCAACTGGATATCAAAAACTATCTTCTAGCAGATCTTACATGTGATGTAAGAATTGCAAGAGTAAAACAAGAGTACCAAGAATTCGAAAAGCGTAATATGATTCCAGTATTACAGTTTTTAGTTTACTTCTTGAAAGAGTGTAGACAAAAAGGTGTAGTGTTGGGCGTAGGACGTGGGTCAAGTGTTGCTAGTTATATATTATTTTTAATTGGCGCACACAAAATTGACAGTATAAAATATGATTTAGATATTAAGGAGTTTCTTAAATGAAATCTGTAAAGACAGCCCTAGGGCGAACTATAGATATGGCCGCACTGGCACAAAAACACGAAAACGAACGAGCTGTTGGAAACGTTCCTATGAACGCCAAAGGCGATAGACTTGACAGCAAAGGCAATGTAAAAGAAACTATTCAAAACATTAGCCGTCGGCAACATGATGTGACTGAGCCAGCTACAGAAGTTGCAGTAAGTAATCCTATTCCAGTTGAGGAACCAGTGGTTGCTGTTGAAACGCCAATGGAACCACAGCCAATTAACGAAAGTACACATGAGCGAGAAGACGGTTCACGCTATGTGGAAATTGAATATGATGACGGTAGCATCGAAACAAAAGAATTAGAGGATTAATAATGAGTACCATTAGACCCATTCACGACAAAGTGTTAGCTAAAATGATTGATGGTTTTGGCAACCGCAAAACTGCTGGAGGTATTATTATACAAGAAGCAGATGGCACAGAAAAGGCTATTAGACCCAGGTGGTTTGAAATATTGTTTACTGGGCCAGAGCAAGATGATGTACAGCCTGGAGAGTATGTACTGATGTCACACGGACGTTGGAGTCGTGGTATTGATTACGAAGGAGATAAAGTATATTTCCTAGACAACGAAGAAATGTTAGCAGTGTCTAACGAACTGCCGTCTGATATCAATGACGGCTCGGTATAAGAACTTTATTCTTTGGTACCATCATTTACGTGCAGAAGGTGTGCGTTTGTATGGAAAAGATCAAAGTAGACTGCCATTGCATGCAAGATACAGTCGTTGGAATTGTTTCCGGTGGGCAGTGAGTAATAGTGGTACCCATAATATAGATGGATCATATTTGGAATGACAAGAATTGGAATCAACGGCTTTGGTAGAATAGGTCGTTGTGTAGCACGGCATATCATGGATGAACGCAGTGATATGCAAATAGTTCAGATTAACGCTACTGGTGGTGAAGAAACAAATATGCACTTGTTAAAGTATGACAGTGTACACGGCAGATATCGTGGCGACATACAGCAAGATATAATTTGGACAGAAGAACGTGACATTGAAAAGATCAAATGGCAAGATATTGATGTTGTACTGGAATGTACTGGTGCATACAACAATGGATTAAAGTGTATCAATCACACTATTAATGGTGCTAGAAAAGTTGTTATCAGCGCACCTGCTGAAGATTGTAAACGTACAGTTGTGTACGGCGTTAATCATACTGATATTACAAAATCAGAACATGTTGTGAGTAATGCAAGTTGTACCACAAATTGTCTTGCTCCGCTTGTTAAAGTATTAGATCAAGAGTTTAAAATAATTGGTGGACAAATGACCACTATACACAGTTACACTGGTGATCAGGCAACTATTGATAAAAAGCATAAAGATCCCTATAGATCAAGAGCTGGTGGAGTAAACATCATTCCTACCAGCACTGGTGCTGCAAAAGCTCTTAGTGAAGTATATCCACTAGTGGGTAAGATCAAGGGCAGTGCTATTAGAGTGCCAACACCAAACGTAAGTTGTATTGACTTAACAGTACAAGTAAAACAGGAAGTTACTGAAGAGATAGTTAACCAATGTGTCAAAGATGCCGTAAGTCATGGCATGCGTGGTATTATTGGATATGAACCACTACCGCTTGTAAGCAGTGACTTCAATACTACATCTGAGAGTTGTATCTTTGCACCTGACCAGACACGAGTTGTTGACAACAAGTTGGTTCGTGTGTTATCATGGTACGATAATGAATGGGCATTCAGTTGTAGAATGGCAGACGTTGCCGCATATATAGCGAGGCTCATATGACAAAAGCAAAATTTAAAAAAGGCGTTAGTATAGCAGAAGTATTACCACACACTATTAAAATGGTTGGTAAAGAAATGCCACTAACAACTGACGCAGTAGAGTACAACAAACATAGTTTGAAAGACTTGGACAAAGTATTAGAACAGATTGAATTTACGCCTGAACAACTGGCAAAATTAAAACAAATTATAGAGGCAAATAAATGAAAGAATTATGGGTAGAAAAATATCGTCCTAAAACAGTAAACGAATATGTGTTTAAAGATGCTGATCAAAAGCGTCAGGTTGAAGGATGGGTAACTGATGGAGGTATTCCACACTTATTGTTTAGTGGTGCACCTGGCACAGGTAAAACTACACTAGCAAAGGTGCTTATTAATGATTTGAATGTTGAGCCAGCAGATGTGTTAACTATTAACGCAAGTCGTGACAATGGTGTGGAAATGATCCGTAAAAAGATTACAGCATTTAGTGAGACTATGCCTTGGGGAGACTTTAAAGTTATCCTGTTAGATGAGGCTGATCACATATCTCCAGAAGGACAAGCGGCATTGCGTGGTGTGATGGAACAGTATGCAAGTGTTGTTCGCTTTATCCTTACTTGTAACTATCCCAATATGATTATTCCTGCAATCCATTCAAGATGTCAAGGCTTCCACATCACATCACAGGATCAGGTAGATTTTACAGCCCGTGTTGCTGAAATATTAATTACTGAAGGTGTTGAGCCTAGTATTGATGATTTGGATCTGTATGTGAAAGCAACATATCCTGACTTGCGTAAAACAATAAACACTGTGCAAATGAACGTTGTTGATAACGTACTGAGAACATTAGAGCAAGAAAGTAGCGGTGGCGACTGGAAGATTAATATGGTTGCACTGTTCAGAGAAAATAAGATCAGAGAAGCACGTAAACTTATCACACAAAGCGCACGTCCAGATGAGTACAATGACATTTTTAAGTTTTTGTATCGCAACTTGGAGTTCTTTGGTAAGAATTTAGATCAGCAAGACGAGGCTGTAATTGTTATTCGCAATGGTATGGTAAAGCACACACAAGTTGCTGATCCAGAAATTAACTTATCTGCAACAATGATTGAGCTAGAAAAGATTGGCAAATGAAACTAGTTGTAATTGCACTTGAAGCAGAACTTCCACAAGAGTTACCATCTGGCTATTACAAACTAGTTACTGGCGTGGGCAAACTAAATGCCGCTATTGCATTGCATGCAAAAATTGCTGTTATGTCCAAAGGTATCACTGAAGTCATTAATTATGGCACGGCTGGCATTGTGTCAAACAAGCCACTTATTGGACAGTTAGTACGACCTGATGTTATTATACAGCGTGACATGTTGGCGGAACCACAGGCACCACGTGGTGTTGTGCCGTTTGAACAAGGCGAAACTGCTGGCCCAATCTTGTTAAACACTGAAACTAATATTACATTGGGAACTGGCGATAGTTTTGTAATGGATACAGATCCATGGTTTGACTATGCTAGTATTGACTTGGTTGATATGGAAGCATATGCACTGGCTAAAGTTGCAAATCGCTATAATGTTCCGTTCAAATGCTACAAGTACGTGAGTGACTTTGCAGATGAAAATGCCGCAGACACCTGGCAGGAAAATGTGGACAAAGGTGCAGATTATTTCATAAAAACTTTAAAATAATTCTTAACTCATTGTTTTTACTGAGTTTTTTTGTTCTAGTTTTAGTTGACAACCAAGACGTTTTACCGTATAATCATGGTATAAGTTAACAAAACAGGAGTTCAACCATGCAATACAAAGTTTACCAAATCCAACTTACAGATGCTGAAATTGACTTGATTAACGAAAAAGGTCATGACGCTGTACACAAACAGTCATTAAAGCTAGATATGAACTTTAGTAAAAATGACACAGGTGTAGTTGCTGGCGATGCATTTAAGCGTGGTTATTACACACATGTAGCAAATATCAATGCTGATACACTGGAAGGTGTATTTCATGTAGGCAACATGGGTCCTGAAGAAAATATTGAACGTATGTCACGTATGCACAGTATTAGTGTTGGTGATATTGTTGAAGACCAAACTGGTAAGCAATCTGTTGTTGCTAACTTTGGGTTCAAAGAAGTGGCTTGACAAAGTCACTTTTTTAACGTATAGTAGTTAAGTAATACACAAGGAATAGGTCATGGAATTAGTATTAAAAGGTCCAGTTACTGAACGCCAGGAACGAATGCTCCGCAGGGCAGTTGGCTTTTTCCTAGATAAACTGATATCAAAGAGATTGCAAAAGTCTCTTTATATTGAAATGGATATAATTAAAAACCTGGAGAAAGAAACAGGTAATTGCGGTACTGCAACATGGGAGGACGAGAATGTTCGTCCTAAGGATTTTACTGTCGAAGCAAATTGGGACGGTAAAAAAGGTTTTGAGAAGACACTGGAAACCATTGCCCATGAACTAGTACATGTTAAACAATTTGCACGAGGCGAGATGGTTGACTTGATGAGTGTCAGAAAAGTCAGCTGGCAAGGTACACGATATGATAGAGCAGATACGGAATATTGGGACTTGCCATGGGAGATCGAAGCTCACGGGAGAGAACGAGGACTTTTTGTCCGACTATGTGAAGCTGATCCTGAGATCAGCAAATACTGTGGCTATTAAGAAAGGAACATGGCTATGACTAATATTATTAATTTTATCAAATGGAACTTCAGTGAGATGGAGTCTTGGAAATATCGCTATATTGCATATTTTTGTTGGATTATTGGACTGAGTACCTATGATCCAGGATCTATCTTAGCATTACTTGGATTGGCGTTTATGTTTACTGATTTTACTGTAACGCTAGTAATGGATTCATATCGGAGGTTCAAAATTGAGCAGGATCGATAATCCGCTCTGTTGAGGAAACAATGAAATACGCTATTAAAATACCATTTACTGACCCTGATGACGAGAGCACCTGGCTTTTCGTCACAGAGTCACGTCGTGAAGATTTTGACGATGTTCACGTAAAAGTATTCAAAACAAAAGAAAGTGCCCTAAAGGCAGCCAAGATTTGGAAAAAACACAAGGTAGTGGAATACTGGGATGAAAGTTAGAATAGGTCCGTATCGTAAGAATCGTGCCACAAGAGTTGAAATAGAACCGCACGATACTTGGAGTATGGACAGTACACTTGCTATGATTATCCATCCTATGCTTGTACAACTAAAAGCAACCGCACATGGATATCCTAGTGGCCTTACTGAAGAACGTTGGAACGAAATACTGGATGAAATGATTTGGGCATTTGATCACAAATCAAAGGATATGGATGCTGGCGATATGTGTGCAGATAAATGTGCAAGTTTTGGCGATCCAGTTTGCAAAGCATGTATGAAAGAAACACAAGAACGTCTTACAGCCGCATTTATGCTGTTTGGAAAATATTATGAAAACTTATGGGATTAAAATTATGAATGAAGATCAAAAGACAGAAATTTTAGGTAACCTTAAAACTGGTGAAGTAATTGTTACATTTACCAAAGTTAATGGCGACAAACGAGTAATGACTTGTACACTTAATGAAGCAGTACTGCCGCCCGCTAAAAAAGATGAACCTTTGACACAAAAGAAAGTTCGTGCAATTAATCCAGAAGTATGCAGTGTGTGGGACGTTAACGCCCAAGGCTGGCGCTCGTTTCGTTGGGATAATGTAGTAGAGGTAGCATAATGCGTACAGCATATCTGTTTGATGTAGACGGAACATTAACACCAAGTCGCTGTGGTATGAACGGTGAGTTTCGTATTTGGTTTTGTGAGTTTATGAGCAACAACGATGTGTTCCTGGTTACTGGCAGTGACTATGGAAAAACAGTTGAGCAGTTGGGAACGGTTATTACAGAAAACGTAAACCGAGTGTATGGCTGTAGTGGTAACGATGTCTGGCAACACGGACGAAACACATACTCAAGTGAATGGAAACTGCCAGACTTAGCAAGAACATTTTTAATCAGTTGTGAGTATGAAAGCCCATTTGGGGTACGCACAGGCAATCATATTGAAGAACGTCCTGGTGTAGTAAACTTTAGTGTTGTAGGACGCAATGCATCTTTATATGAACGTAAACAGTATGTTGATTATGACCAGGCCACTGGCGAACGTAATAAAATTGTACAGGCATTCAACACAATGTTCCCAGATCTAACAGCAACAGCCGGTGGAGAAACTGGCTTGGATATCTATCCAACTGGCAAAGATAAAGCACAAATATTGGATGATTTTTCCGAGTACGATGCAATAGTCTTTTTTGGAGATCGTTGTGACGAACTAGGAAACGATTACACGCTTTCTCGGGCGATTTCGGCGCTCTCAGAGGGCAAGAACAGCCTGGCGCACGGACGTGGTAAATTTTATAATGTAGAAGGTTGGGAAGATACTTGGAAAATACTTCAAAATAATTCACAACCTGTTGAAATCTAAAGAAACTTTTTTACACTTTTTTGTTGACAAGTAAGACGTCTTACTGTATATTATAAGAGTAAGTTAAAAATACTAGGAGTTAATATGTTAGATCAAACAATAACATTTGAAGACGTAAGTGCAGTAACAATCGCAATGGAAGATATTGTATTTGAAGATGTAGATGCTGATACACTTGATATGGAACATTGGGATGACATGCAAATTGAACTGGGTATGGATTCAGTTTGGAGCATTTGGGAAACTGGTAGAGTTTCAGCTGACACTAAAATTTTTAAGGATCGTCAGTATTTGGTACGTTACCAGTTTGTACGTCCTGATTGTACAATGGAAGAACTTAATGCAGATATAGCTGATGGTGGTAAACGCTCAATGGCTGAAGTAACTATGTTTGCTCCAAGTGGTAGTATTAAAGATCTTTGGTTTGCCGCAAATAGCTGTATCAAGCAGAGTGGAACACATCATTCTTACATTGAAGATTTTGAAATGCAAGAAGATGGTACATTAATGTTAATTACTGGATCTTAAGGAGACTGCATAATGAGTGATGTAATAGATCGAACACAGGCACAGACACTAGAACGTCTAGACAATAAACTGGATGAACTAGAGAGTTTGGTATTAGAACTAGGCCTGTCAAAGGTTCAGCAGGCGTATCTAGTCTCTAAGGTAGTGGATATGTGGCGAGACATTAAATCTAGTGTTGATATAGAGGCTAGATGCAGAGCCATTGCAGACCGAGAGGTGGACGCAAATGATTAGATTTTTTATTGGACTTGCTATAATTTTAGGTGCTGTTGGTGCAGATGACTTTGCACATGAAGCAGGACTATTACCTCCTTCCCTTTGGGAAACAGCAGGGTGGTGCGCCCTGGGATTAGCTCTTATGTTATGGGCTCTTCCAAAACTCGCCCGTCAACAATAACTCACTCTACCATACAGGAGCCTTATATGAGCGTTAAACCCCCCAAATATCAGTATAATAGTCTTTTGGATATCGATGAGGAAACTCTCGATTATCTTAGTTTTGTAATCCCAGGTGGAGATGTACACAAAACGCCAATTGATGATGTTAATACATTTCTCAATGAGTTAGATACCCTATATGAGGAACTAGAGCAACAAAAAGAAGTTGCATAAGGTAAAACTTTTTACTTGACAAATAAAACTTCTTACTATATATTGTGAGAGTAAATTAAAAAAAAGGAAACACTATGTCTGTAGTAAACATGTTAGATGCTGTTAAAGAATTACACAAAACAGAATCAGATAACCTAATGTTTAAACTAAACAAAGGTAATGTTGATGCTGGTGACACACTAGTTAAGATTGAAGATCTTGTTAAGCAAGCACTTGAAAACGGCAGTGAAATTGAGACTGGTATCGAAAAGTTACAAGAACGTTTAGGCGGTGTAAAATATCGTCAAGAACATTTTGGCCGTGTTGCAATGATTAAACTAAGTACAGTTTACAGTAATATTGATATCCAGCGTATTGTTGAGCAGAAATTTATTGGACAAAATATCTTACCAGTATTTGATCCTCGCATTACTCAGCCAATTAATGTTGTACATTATCCGGTTGGTGCACCACATCCTATTACAGGTGAATCATTAACAGAAGAAATGCACACAGCTTGGGATGGACAACAAACATCAAGTACACTTGAAGCACTAATAATGTTTGGTATGATTGAAATTGAAGGTGAATTTTATATCAAAGCAAACATTATTGATTATGACTTGGTAGTGCCTGGTAGTGATATTAGTGGAGAAGCAGTTGCTAACTTTGGCTTCCGTACTATTAACGGCTCAAAAGCTAAAAAGCCAGTTGATCCTTATTACGTTTTCCGTAGTGAAGCAAACGGCAAGCGGTTGTATGGTAGTACACTGCAAGAAGATGTACACAGTGATTTAATGTGGAGTGTTATGGAAAAACATAATATGTTGCCAGCACCAACAACTGGTACAGAAAAGAAATTGCCAGGGCACATTGCACACGTTAGTGGTATGAAATCAATGGCCAGTCATGACACTGAAAACTTTGATATTGTAACATTTGAAAAAATTATCAAGTTTTTAAGTACATACTTTGGAAAAGATAAAGGCATTAATTCAAGTTTTTATATGGCAATTGCAGAGCTGTTTATAGATATTAAAGATCAGGAAGTGGTTGGATTTAATCAAGAACAGTTTGCGCAATTCATTAAAGCCAAGTATGCTAATGGTGACGGATTTAGTTCACATGCTAAAAAGCGGTTGTATAAATTACAAGATAGTTTGGGTACAAAACGTAGTTGGACTGATGCATGTAGTGTACCTTATATGATTGCTGATTATGTTGAACACTGTCAAGAAAATAACTTGTCACAAGGTAAGTTACCAATTCCAGAAAAACTTACAAAGTATGTTTCAGGAACCATTGACTTTATTACAGCGAGTGCATAATGAAAGACTATTACTTTTATATGTGGCGTCATCCCTACACAGGGATGACATGCTTTGGAATTACCAACAATCAAAACCGACGTCTTAGTGAATACGAAGGACACAATGGTTTTGATATTGAATGGGCATATTTAATAAGTGCAAACGAACCAACCATTAAAGAACTTGAAAAGGATATAAAAGTTTATCTACAAAAACTACAAATTGGGTATAAAGGTTACGAATGGATCGTTGCTGATGTAGAGTATGATACTATTGTACAGACCGTAGAGTATTTAATAGATGGAAAAACAATAGAAAAAATAGTAAATTAACACTTGACAACCAAGACGTTTTACTTTATATTAATGGTATAAGTTAACAAAAAGGAAAACAATATGTTTGAAGTAATGTCCAAAGAAGATAAACAACTGTTGTTTGAATCAGCAGTTATTGACATCACAGCAGGTTGCATAGTTGATGTTGATGATGCAAGTGGTTCGTCCAACAGTGTTTGTATTGGCGATTTTCGTGACATTGGTTGGAGTACACGTATTTCAACACGTGACAGTCTTTACTATGCTTGGAACGGTCCTGGTCCTATTAGAGTTGATGGACAGATTGTTAACCCTGGTGAAACAACAGAAGAAGTTGAAATGGATTGGTCATAATATGATTAGAATTTTTAATAGTGCATACTACGAAGATACTGGTGCAGAACGTCTAATACCTTTAGAAGAAGCCAGTATTATAGAACAGAAAATAGATGCAAAGGGTCGTCCTTTTATATTCTTTGAGCATAAAGATTATCCGTTGGGTGGTCTACGTGCTTGGTTTGACGGCGCTTATTGGCAATGTGATATGGATTAAAAAAAGGCTTGACAACCAAGACGTTTTACTATATACTGTAAGTATAGTTAATAAAGAAGGAATACACAATGTTTAGAATCCCTAGCTTTTACCAAGAAACAGTAGATTTTACTAGTGCTTGGAACACAATTACAAACTTTGGTCGTGGCGATGCACTAGAAGGTATGAACGCAATGAACCGTGTTTGGGATGAACATGCCAGCGGCAGTGACCGTTTTGAGGATGATGAAGACTTTTATGAGTGGTATGAAGCTGAAGTGAATGCTTACAATGTGGTGTTCCAAAATATGGGCAAATTGTTTGCCTAAGGTATGTTAGAATGTATGAAAGATATTACGCATATATGTTAAGAAGGACGAAAGAGGAAAATATGAAAGAAAAGATGAAAAAGATGAATAAAATAATTTTAACAGATTGCGATGGCGTTCTACTAGATTGGGAAAATAGTTTCCATGCTTGGATGTACGACAACGGATACAACAAGGTTGTTGACGGTGTGTATGAAATGGAAGTTGCTTATGGCATTGCCAAAGCAGAAACTAAAAAATTAGTTAAAGAATTTAACCAGAGTGCTTGGATGTGCTGTTTGCCTGCATTGCGTGATGCACGAAGCGGTGTTGCCAAACTGGTTGAAGCTGGTTATACATTTACTTGTATTACTAGTTTAAGTTTAGATCCGTATGCAAAGAAGCTACGGGAAGAGAACTTGGCTAAGATATTTGGCCAAGATGTATTTAACGATGTTGTATGTTTGGATACTGGTGCAGACAAAGATGAAGCACTTGCGCCGTACAAGGATACAGGACTTTATTGGCTTGAAGACAAGCCAGAAAATGCACAGTTGGGTGCAGACCTTGGTTTGAACACGATCCTTATAAATCATGAACATAATGTTGGGTTTATGGATAAACGAATTACTAACGTCGACAATTGGGCTCAAGTCTGTGATATTATTTTGTAATACGTTTAGTTAATACTTTCGTCTCCATAAATTGTTAATACTTCGGCCACAGCAGGATGTCTTTCCACATCACACTTGCCGAATTCAGTAAAGCCGATACGTTGTGTGTCGGTTTGTTTCAGTAAGAACATAAAGTCTTTTAACCCATTGTCGGTGAACCCCCTATCATGCTGAGCCAAGTCTCCTGTCACAACAATACGACTACCAACACCTATACGTGTCAGTAACATTTTCATTTGGCTTGGTGTGGCATTTTGCATTTCATCTGCGATAATGAACGATTCTTTGAAGGTACGTCCACGCATATATGCTAATGGGGCAACTTCAATTATGCCTTCTTCAATCATTGTTGTGATTTCTTTTGGAGTGTAATAATCTTCGAGTACGTCAAAGATTGGTCTAGTCCATGGTGCCATTTTCTCTAGTAGAGATCCAGGTAAAAAGCCATGTTGCTCATCCACACTTACTGCTGGACGAGTAATTACAATCTTCTCACAGTCACCTTCCTTGAACGCACGAATTGCCGCTAGCACTGCTAGCATGGTTTTGCCAGTACCCGCTGGGCCTGTTGCAAATACGATGTTTTTATCTGCATCGTCAAGTAACGCCAAGTAATCCTCCTGTGTAAGATTTTTAGGTAAAATAGTTACCCTTGAATTACGCTTTTTATATTTCCCGAAGTCAACAATTGGCTCCGAACTGTTGAACGATTTGGTTTTTCTAGCTCTTTTAGTCACTACGTTATTCTCCTTTTGTAGTTTATATTTGCTAGACTTGAGCCCAAGTTGTTCAATAGTATTTAACAGATTGACGTCAGACGCCTTTGATAGTATAATAAAATACAAAATAGTTTCTTCTTTGTATAAATAGTTACAACAGCAATTAGGTAAATGAATAATGATTGAACCACAAGACATAACAGACACAATTAGTAGTATCTATGATGGTAATAGTAAGCTAGATATGCTACTCGAATTTGAGGGCGTATTAGACAAGTTACACTTGTATGCTTATAAAAACTGGATCAAAGGTGAAATTGTAGCTGGACCGGAAATTAGCCGCTATTGGATTGAGGCAACAGTGATGTATCCTAGAGATTTCATGCCAGATCCAGAAGGTTCGTTACGACTTACCAAACATGGTTGCTATGTGTATTTTCAGAAAGAAACATACATTGTAAGTAAAAGTATAAAAACACCAGACGATCTAGAACAAGATGACAACGGCGAACGTAAGCCCAAGAAGATTGAAAAAGATGTTTGGCTAGTGCGTATCGTAATGCCACGCCACTTTGTGGACGAATTTAAAAGTCAGCAAATTGAAGTTAACGGCGTTGAAATTGACATGAGTGATGTTAGTGATGCTTACGAACAAGGACTAGATAGCGAAGAGGCTTTAAAAAATGACAACGACCCAGACGAAGATATTTGAGGGATTAACCCACGAAGAAATGCAAGGACTAGTCAATAGTGTAGTTAGTATTGACCAGTATAAACCTAAAATTGGCGAAAATGCAGACACTGTTGTGGTAGCATTTACTGTACAATATGAGAAGCCAGCCAAAGATTTAAGTAATTTTATTGAAACAGGTGTAAACGAGCATTTAGATGTTGAAGCAAGCCCGGCGCCCAATCAGGACGGCGAGTACAAAGTGTTTGTTGAATTCCAACGTAACAAAGATTTGTATGAAAAAATTACTGGAATGTTGTCGCACATTAATAAAATTACTAGCGATGCCGGAGAATGGCAATATACTGGATACAAACTTGATGATCCACGTACACTTGATCAAGAACGGTTTACTAGAGATATTATTACTGATCCAGAAATGTATCGTCAAAAGTTTGAAAAGACAGCCGGTCAGGAGATCGCAGAACGCATGGACTTTTTAGTTAAATATTAAAATGGCCAAAGAAGAAATCTTTACGGTTACTGGTAAAATTATCGATTGCATGCCCAATGCAACATTCAAGGTAAAGATTGAAGATACCGATAATATTATTATTGGACTTATCAGTGGAAAAATACGTAAATTTAACATAAACATATTGTTGGGCGACCGTGTAGACTTAGAGCTATCACCCTATGATCTATCCAAAGGCCGTATTGTTTATAGACACAAATAAGGTAGACCATTATGGGATATAAAATTTCAGCGGCATTACTGGTTGTAATCATGGCAATGAGTGGTTTAGGATATTGGTACTATACCTCAAGTCAAGCAACTATTCAAGTACTAACAGCCAACAATGCTAAACTTGATACAGCAATACAATTAAATGAAGAAGCAATAACTTCGTTAAAAGCAGACTATACAAAAGTTTTAGAACAAAACAATAAAATACAAGAAGAATATGCAGACATTCGTCAGCAAAACAATCGTCTCAGAGATAAACTGTCAGATCTAGATCTAGGTCTTATTGCAAGTGAAAAACCAGGCAGTATTGAACGAGCGATCAACAATGGTACCATTAATGCTGGACGTTGCTTTGAAATACTAAGTGGCGCACAGTTAACGGAGAAAGAAACAAATGCAGAGAACGGTGAACAATTTAACAAAGAGTGTCCTTGGCTTTGGCCTGGTAATATTACTGGCGAGTTGCAGTAGCTTACCACAAAGTGTCGAAATCAGCGCAAAACCTGTCGAAAAACCACAACTCATTTTACCTCCAGTAGATCAAGTTAACATGCGATCAGTGGATTGGGTAGTTATCAATCAGGATAATATAGATGAGAAAATACAACAGCTCACAAAAAACGGAAAGCCACTGGCTATGTTTGTACTAACTGGAGACGGTTACAGTAACTTGGGACTAAACTTCAGTGACATACGTGCTTTAGTTCAGCAACAACAAGCAATTATTGTTGCTTATGAAGAATATTACCAACAGGCAGAAGAAACACTTGACAATGCTGTCACAATCGATTAAAATCGTTGTAACATGTCAGATCCTTACACAACACTTGGCGTAGACCGTAACAGCACAGACAAAGATATCAAGTCTGCGTTTCGTAAACTAGCGCACAAACATCATCCTGACCGTGAAGGCGGAAGTGAGGAAAAGATGAAGGCAGTTAATGAAGCCTATCGTCAGATCCGCACACAGGAAGATCGTGACACCTTTAATCGCCCACAACAAGAATATCCTCAAGGTTTTGGACCCAATGGATTTCAAGGCATGGGCGGCTTTGAAGACATATTCTCACAATTTGGATTTCGTGGACAACAGCCACAAATGAATCCAAACAAAGATATACACATAAATTACAACATTACTATGGAAGAGATCTGTCTAGGTGTAAATAAAGACATACAGATATCATTGCCCGCAGGTAAAAAAACTACAGTACATGTAAAAATCCCACCAGGCATCAAACACGGACAACGAGTTAAGTTTAGTGGTTGTGGAGAAACTACACACAAAGGCTTTACATCTGGTGATTTATATGTTACAGTAGTAGAACAATTACACCCATTATATGTACGTCAAGAAAATAACTGTTGCATAAAACAAAACATAGATCTTTACACTGCTATGACAGGCGGTGAGCTGGAGGTCAACAGTATCGACAATAGTAGATATAAATTAAAAATTAAACCCGGAACTCAACCAGGAACACGGTTGCGTATACCAGAAGCAGGATTTCCAATACTCAATACAAAACGTACTGGCGATTTAGTAGTAACAATAAACGTAGTTATTCCTGCCGTGTCTGATGTAAATATACGTATAAGCGACCTCAATAAGGAAAAATAAAATAATGTCAAACGAACGTTTAGAATTAATGGTAACAAAAGCATTTAAAATTGCAGAAGAGTTTAGTCACAAGTATGTAACTCTAGAGCATGTATTATGTGTGATTTTAGAAGATCAAGATGTCATTGATGTGATTGTTGAATTGGGAGGCGACCCACTTCAGATTAGCGATCATACGTATGCATATTGTCATACAGAACTAGAAGAAATTAAAGTTGTAGGCACACTACGCCCAACTAAAACACAAGCACTGGAACGTGTATTTAATCGTGCGTTTACACAGGCATTGTTTAACGGACGTCAGCAACTTACAACAGTGGATGTATTATTGAGTATCCTGAGCGAAAAGAATAGTTTTGCAACATACATCTGTGCAAACAACTTTGTAACACGTGAATCATTACTGGAACATTTGGCAGACAAAAATGATCAGGCTGAAATAGACAGCAACGATCCACGCAGTAAAAAAGAAGCAGTACTGCGCAAGTTCTGTGTAAACTTAAACAAAGAAGCAGAACAAAACAAATTGGATCCACTTATTGGACGTAAAGAAGAAGTAGACTTACTGACACAAACACTAGCCAGACGTAAAAAGAACAACGTTGTGTTAGTGGGCGATGCTGGTGTTGGTAAAACTGCAATTGCTGAAGGACTAGCACATCGTATCGTAACAGCAGATGTTCCAGAAACTATTCAGGGACACACAGTATACAGTTTGGATATTGGTGCGTTGTTGGCTGGTACAAAATATCGTGGTGACTTTGAAGAACGTATGAAAGAGATACTTGATATCCTGGAAACACGTGACGATGCTATCTTGTTTATTGATGAGATACACATGATTATGGGTGCAGGGTCAGCAGGACAAGGTGCAATGGATGTTGCTAACTTACTGAAGCCAGCACTACAAAAAGGTAAACTACACTGTGTAGGCAGTACAACATATGAAGAATATCGCGAAAAGTTTGAGAAAGATCGTGCTTTGGCAAGACGCTTTTACAAGATTGATGTACCTGAGCCAAGCCCAGCAGAAGCACGTGAGATTGTCACACAGAGTATTGCAACATACGAAACATACCACAACTTACAGATTAGCCCAGAAGCAATACAAGCGGCTGTGGACTTGAGTGTACAATATCTACATGATAAAAAGTTGCCAGACAAAGTATTTGACGTTATTGACAGCGCATTTGCTCGTCAGCGTGTTACTGAAACAGGCAAACGCAAAAGCCTTATTGATGAAGATCTAATTAAATATGAAATCAGTAAACTTGCACGTATTCCGCTAGACACAGTTGTTAATGTCAAGAAGCGTGAAACACAAATGATTAACATTGAACAAAAACTACGTGATAGAGTGTTTGGACAAGATCAAGCAATTGACTTGTTGGCTGATGCAGTATACATCAGTAAAGCAGGACTAAAAAGCAAAGACAAGCCAGTTGGTACTTACTTGTTTACTGGACCTACTGGTGTTGGTAAAACTGAAACTGCAAAAGCAATTAGTGAATTACTTAATATGCATCTTGTACGTTTTGATATGAGTGAATATCAGGAACGTCACACTGTTGCTAAACTTATTGGTGCACCTCCAGGATATGTAGGGCATGGCGATGGTAAAATGGGCAGTGGACAACTTATTAATGAGTTGGAAAAGACTCCCAACTGTGTATTACTGCTTGATGAAGTGGAAAAAGCACACCCAGATGTTTTAAACGTTATGTTACAAGTAATGGACAACGGCATGGTTACCAGTAGTGATGGTAAAAGTGTTAGCGCACGTAATGCTGTTATTATCCTAACCAGTAACTTGGGCGCCGCTGACAGTGAAAAGAATGTAATTGGGTTTAGTGGTGGTAAACATGATGGCGCACAGGACAAAGCAGTTAAAAACTTCTTTAGCCCAGAGTTCCGCAATCGTTTGGATGCTACTGTTAGGTTTAACAAACTTGACCGCAGTCACATCAACAAAGTTACTGATAAATTCCTTAATGAACTAAAATATATGGTCAAGGATCGTGGTGTTACACTAACATGGACACCAGCAGTCACTGACTGGTTAAGTGATCGTGGATTTAGTGAAACAATGGGTGCAAGACCAATGGCACGTGAGATTAATGAAAATATCAAGAAGCCACTTGCACGTAAAATGCTGTTCGACGATTCGGAACTTAGTGATATTCAAGTAGACATTAATAATGACACAGTGCAAATTGAATATCGATAATATACGAGAACTGTGTGAACAAACGGGTGTTGAGTACACTCTGAGTAACAAAGCATTCTATCGAAAATTTGCATACAACATCAGTTTACGTAATATCTCTATGTGGAGGCATCGTGACAGTCAAGACAAGTACCAAATAAAACGTGAGTACTTTAAACTGGTTGCCAAACAAAGTAAAATAACCAAACTAATGGATCGGTTGGATATTGACTATCGCTTTAGACGTGAACAAAACTTTAATTTGTATTTGAGTGACAGTAGTATAGTACGCCGTATTTTAAATACCATGAGCGAAGATGTATTGTCAATTGATGGACCTAAAAATGAACAGCATTTAAACGTGCTGTTGTCAAATCGTAAAGCAATTGTTAAGCCACATTTATACTACAAAAAATATCGCTTTAAAGTTGCCTACAACACCAACCGAGAGTTTAAAGAAGATATTATGCCGGTGTTACAACAGTATGTGCAAAATACACCCTCACAAAATATTAAAATAAGCAATAATTACTATAAACTTCTTATTGAAATGTCGGAACCTACCCCAACTACACAACACCAACGTGGTAGAGGTTATGGGCAAATGGCATCATGGGCATACAGACAGCGTGTATCAGCTTGGAATATCATAAGTGTATACTTTGCTGAAGAAGAAGATTATGTAATGTACAAGATGATGGTGGGCGGTAATACACTACACGAATATGAAGTGATATTACAACAGGACCTGTAACAGATAAATAACTATAGTTATTTAAGGAGAAGGTTATGGCACAAATTGCAGAATCTACAGTAGTAATTAAAGCCAGTAGACTGGTTAGAGACGATCAGCAAGTAACAGCACCATTAGACGACAGTCTACTTGATCAGCTATCAGCTATCGTACAAGAATTAGCAGGTGAAGGCACACTTGTAGAGATTATTAAGGAATAAGAGATGAGCAACGTCAGTTATACAATGTTAACACACAAAGCAGAACTAAGCTATAAAGGCGACAATATTAAGGCTGATGCCTTTTATGGCAATACTGACGGCTTACACACAGTAAGTGTAAAATTTGATGATTTTGTTGGAAGAGTTTATATCGAAGGCACATTGGCCACAACGCCAACTGAGCAAGATTGGTTTCCAATATATCTAACGTCAGGTACTACGTATAAACAGTATCCAGTAAACAGTGCAGTGCCAACAGGCTCAGTTGGAGACACTGGTACAGACGGATTTACGTTCCGTGTAAACGCAATTTATTTAAGAGCGAAAATTGATCGTAGTCATTTAGGTGCTGGTTCGTATTCTCAAGTGGCACATGGCCGAATTGACCAAATACTTTTGAACGTATAGGCATAAATACTACTAATAAAAGATAAAGGTAAATGTAGTATGGCAATCTATGCGAGTTCTTCAACAATAACAGCACAAACAGTCCCAGCAATTAAACTTGACAGGTCTACATTGGCCGGTGATCAGGTATTGCAGTGGGATTCAACACAAGGTGTATTTGTAAATTCCAATTTAAGTATTGGAGGCAATAATGCATTAACATTTCTTCAAAATGGTGACGGCACAGTTGTAGCTGGACAAGCACAATTAGTTGGTGCTAGAGTTGGTGATAACACACAAATTATAAAAGTATTAAAAGCTGGAACTAACTTATCGTTAGATCAAGATGCCACAAGTGTCACAGTTAATCTTGCTGGTGGCAATACACTTAATACTGGTAGTAATGTTGGAACTGGTGAGGGTGTATACAAACAAACTAGTGCTAACGTATTACAGTTTCGCTCATTAACTGCAACAGGCAGTAACCTTGCTATTACAACTAATGGCGACGAAATAGAATTTAACAACACGGCAGAAATTAATACAGCAAGTAACTTAGGTACTGGGCAGTCTGTATTCAGTGCAAAGACGGGCGAAGACTTAGCGTTTAACAGCATTGATGTAGCAGGGCAACTTAGCATTGCAACTGCAAACAACACAATTACAATTTCACCAAACTACGGATTTTCCGGCGGAGATGAAGGCGAACTTGTACAAGTTACTGGCGGTGAATTGGGTACATTAACAACTGGTGCAACTGGTTCATTCTTAATGAGTGGTGCTGGTGGACTTGAGTGGAGTACAACCACTGCCAATACAAGAATATTTAAAGTTACATTTGAGCAGGATGGTAGTGTAGAAGCATTTAGCCAAGTACCGGCAGATTTAACTGTTTCTAGAATTGGTAACGAACTTACTGTAACACACAGTTTTAATACTTGGCCAAAAAGTGTAACCTATTTTGGTTTTGACAACACAAACAATCAATATAAATTACGTTATCCAACCGGCAACTATCAAGTACTACTTGATGGTGCAAATCCAACCACTACATTTAAAATACAACTTATATCTTCCGTGGCTGGAGCAGACGTTAACCAACATGCATATGTAAACTTGGTGTTCTAAAATGAGTAATCTTAATCCACCAAAGCTACTGAGTGTTGGGATACAAGTACAAGGAATAACAGCATACTGGGCCGCAAGCACTCCACAAAAAGATATTGATGGCAATGCCAAACAGTGGCGTTTAGAAATGAACGTTAATGCACAGCTACACAGCGGTGTTGAAAGTACAATCCCTTTTCAGTATGACGGCAGAAACATTGCAGTGGGCGACTATGTTGCCACTGGTGCCAATGGATTAATTTTACGTATTGATGCAATTGAAAGTGCAAATGTAAGTACAGTTGTTTGTTTAGCAAGTGACGAAGATAGACTCAACGCACTTATGGATCAGACACAATTTGGTGATGGCAGTATACTGGAAGGTCCTGGTATATGTTTTGAAATAGAAAACCAAATGCCAGTACTGTTTCCATTACCAAGTGTATTGCCAGCAGGATTTAGTCGTGGGTTTGCTACACAAATACTCAGCAGATTTTTACTGCGTGAAAAACGAGACACATTAACTATTGAACAAGCCGGACATGGCCTTGCAAAGAAACAAGCAGTTGTTTTAAACAATACTGGACAGTATGAAGCTGTTGATTATACAGCCGCTGATGCTACAATGACCAAACGTATTATTGGTATTGTTGAAGAGCCAAAATGGCCAACAGACGATCACTTCCGTATGCGTACTGTTGGACCAATTGTAGACATTATGTTGGGCGGTAATCCTGGTACTCTTTACTTTGTTGACCCAGCAAGTACAACTGGACAACTATATCATTTAGACCCCAACAGTGCAGAAGCAGCCAGTACTACTGCTGACCCAGTATACATTGTTATTGATAATCACAGAGCAGTATTTTTTGCCAGCGGATTAGTAGACAATACATCGTCAACACAAGCATTTATAGTAGCAAATCAAACTGAATTACTTGCACTAGCACCAGGGCCAGGAGACACAGCATTTGTTATAGACAGTGGTAATCCACTAGGGCCAGGTGAATGGGCATATTACATTTATCAGGGCGGTGGATGGAAAGCACTCAGTACACAAGATGGCGGTGGTGCAGACAGTCAAACCAGTTACAAGGCTATAGTAACACACAACGGAATGAACACAGTTAATATACATCGTGTGGACCACAATGTAAGAGTACTCAATGTAAGTATTGAAGTCACTACAGCATTTAATGGTGGTGCAACATTGACAGTGGGCGATAATAACAATTTTACAAGACATATGACCGCAGATGAGAATGATCTCAGTGAAGTAGGAACATACTACAGTTTTCCAAATCATTTATACAATGAATCATCGGAAATTCATGTTAGTGCTTTTTTGAATAAAGGTGCAGCCACTGTGGGCGAAGCAGAGGTTTTGATCACCTATGCATAAATACGTATAGAGGATATTAGGAGCAAAGATGGCACTTATTAAACAGTTTGGGCTAGCAGGTGTATACGAAAACGTTCAGTTCGGCAAGGGCAATGGACGTATTAAGTTTGACCAATCAGCGAACGCATTTCTTGTACGCAACTTAGCTGACTCAAGTTTAGTTAATGCTCGGGTTGCTGAGCCAATTGAAGACAGTGATGCGGCAACAAAATTTTATGTTGACAGTGTAGCACAAGGACTTGACCCCAAGGAAGCAGTTGTTGCGGCAACAAACACAATAACAACAAACATAGACGGTGACATTTCAGGTACACCATTACCTAATGATATGGCAAACCTAACATACATTACTAATGATGATAAATGGACACTAACTGGCGGCGTAATTGACGGCGTAACACTAGCAAACAATAACCGTGTTTTAATTAAAGACGCTACCGGCGCTGATGCTGTTGGTAATGGTATATTTGTATACAACACAGCTGGTACTGAATTAACACGTTCAACTGATGCAGATAATGATGCTGCAGGAACACAAAACGAAATTGGCGGCGGTACATTTGTATTTGTAATCGGCGGTACAGTATGGGAAAACAGTGGATGGGTTGTAACAGCACCAAAGGCTACAGCCGTACTTGGAACAGACGACATTGTATTTGCACAATTTAGCCGTGTTACTGGCATTTATGCAGATGATGGTCTTGGAAAATCTGGCAATAAAATATATGTTAGAACGGACGGAACAACTACACATATTGACAACGACAATGTGTCGGTTAAAAGTAGTACAACACAATACCAATCATTAGTAAGTGATGGCGCTGGCGGTACAGCCAATTGGAGCGCAATTAGTTTAAATGAAGCGGATGCTACACAAAATACACTACTACGTTCACGTGGTGGGTTTGGTGCAGATGCCAGTGCATTTGCAGACCAGAGTATATACCTTAGTAACTTAACAAGTAATACCACTACAGAACTAAGCGTTGGTGCAGCCAACACTGTATTACGTGTTGATGCAAGCGGTAACTTGGGTTACGGTACAGTTGACTTAGCTAACAGTGTATCAGGTATTTTACCTATCACAAAAATTAGTACAGGTACAGGCGATAATCAACAAGTTATTACCAGTAATAGTGGTGCCAATGTTTGGACAGATGTAACCGAACTCAAAGGCTTAGAAGCTTCTAGACAAGTGGCATTTAGTTCAAGTTCAGTTGTAATTGGCGATGCTTTACCAGCAAACGCAAGAGTTACAAGTGTAAAAGTATCAATTACATCAGCATATCAAGCATCAACATCAGTTATTGTTGGCGATGCAACTGATCCAGACGCACTAGTAACAGCAGATGAGATAGATCCACAAACAGTTGGAATTTATCAAATAGATCTAATGCACCATTATGTAAACAGTACACAGACTATTATAGCAGTATCTAACTCAGGTACAGGTACTGGGTACGTGATGTTAACATATATTTTAGATTAATATAGGCTTTTTAATTAGAAAAGCATAAATAAAAGTAAGCGCAGTAGGCGCAGAACCATACTTAGGAGAATTATTATGGCTTTAACAACAGCAGCAAAAGGTCAAGCAGGCAACGGACTTGGCGGACGCACACAAATCGTATCAGCACCAGTAGCTGACCAAGGCGAATATGATGCAATCATTGAAGGCTTTGGCGCAACAGGTACAGTAGCAGGCGCAGACGGCGCACACGGTGGAACAGTACACTTTGCAATTCAGCAAACAGCTGACGTTGCAGGCACAGTAGCTGGTATCACAGTAACAGCAGTTTGTGACTTCAAAGATAACGTATAATACGTAATTTTTAGTTAAATTAAAATAGGCGCCTAGTGCGTCTATTTTTTTGACTTTTTTTAAAAAAAGGCTTGACATATGTATGTAATTGCGCTATATTAAAGACAAATGCACACACGAGAGTAGATACACCTGCTTTCCGGTGTATAGGACAAGGCCTCACAAGGGTTCAAGTCGTGTGTACATTTAAATACGTAACTTGACAGTAATAAGATTACAGTCAGACCGAGCACAAGATAAGAATACTGATCGGAACACAAGAAATACACATAGAACCAACCTGTAGTATAATACTACAGGTTTTTCTTTTTAATAAATACAAACATAAGTGATACTTATCGACAGCAACCTTAGGTTGACTGACAGTGGAAACACTGAACGGAGTACAAAATGGCAGTAACGCAGAACCTGAAGGGCACAAGCTACCCTTCTTTTAAAATTCAGAAGGCTGGACCTACCTTATACCAAGGGTCAATTACCCCCGCATTATCAGCAGTTAACGGAGACATGTATCTACAGCATGGCAGTGAAGGCTCAGTGTGGGTATACAACAATCAATGGACTAGAATTGAAACTGATATCAATGATGCGATTGATAACTTTACCATTTACAACAGTACAATGGCCACCAGTAAAAATGTTAGTCATATACTATGGGGAGAAACTACTGATGGTAATGAAACAGAATTATCTCCCAGTTCAAGTTTTGGTATAGATACAACCACAACCACAATAGACAGTATATCAGTAACCGCAGACCAAGGGTCAGCAGTTGGGCAAATTCATATACCAACTGACACCGCTGGTTTAGTGGAAGCTCGTTTTATTGCCAGAGATGCAGACAACAATGACCATGCAGGGTATGTTATACGTGGTGTAATTACCAATGATAGTGGAAGCACAACACTACTAACTAATCCAGTGGAAGAAATCATTGGTGAGAGTATTAATTCTTGGTATGCACTAATAGCCGCAGACGATGCAACTGATTGTTTGAGTATTAGAGTAAGTGGCGAAAATGGAAAAACTATCAAATGGACAGCATTTGTAAACTTAACAATGGTCACAAAGACTTGATAAATACTCCTAGTAGAGGAGAGAAACTATGAACACAAACAGTATTTGGTGGACAGCACCGGAGTACTTTAGCAGATGGAGACTATTCCCAAGAGCATTTATTACAATGTACATTTATCTACTGTATAAAACAGTAATCTGGTTCCAGGACCTACCAGCACCAACTATGGAACAAGCTGGACTCGTAAGTGTAATTGTAGGCGCAGGCGCCGCTTGGTTTGGTTTGTATGTTAACAGTACCAGTAGTAAATTTAGTGGTGTACAAGTAGACACAACACAAACAGGCAGTATGCCAACTCAAAAGAGCAGTACATCAGTAACACCAGTTGAAGCTGAAGCAGACGATGAGCCAGTAATTATTAGACGAAAAAGGGCATAACAATGCATTATATACGACTATTGACAAGCGATGAATTAGAAGAAACACAAATGGTATCTTGGTACAACACTGTAATGCGGTTTGCACCAGTTAATACTGTAGTGGTTGATGACGATGACTCACTTGACGATATGTTGGAAGTGGAAGAAGAAGTAGGGGATGAAGGCTTCCCCTACGTCTACATTGTAGAGCTACGCAGAGACTTAATTGCCCGTGAAGCAGAATTTATTGTAAGTGCATGGGATATGCGTTATGATAATGATTATGAAATAGAAACAAGCAACCTGTATCGCCCAGATGCAGACATTCAACACCCATTTGATATCGAAATGGAAGATGAAATACACCAGAGTATACAACTTGAAGCCGCTAAGTTCTTGCACAACCGTTGGGTAGAAGCAAAGAACTTGGATGGATGGCGTTATGGTACACGTTTAAGTATACAAGAAAAAAGTCATCCAGCAATGCGTGATTGGGATAATTTAAGCGAAGCATATCGCAAATACCCAACAATGACTAAAACGGAAGCATTGGATTTTTACACAAAGTACCGTCACCTTTTTAATTAAACCTCTTGACATCTTGTAAATTTTACGCTATACAGTAAATAATCTAAATTTACTCAGGAGCGTAAAATGCAAACATATGACATAGACGGCTTAACTTACACACAAATTGTAATGCTAGAACATATGCAAGAATTACAAACAGCAAAAGAATGTAGAGATTTCATTGCTAGTTTAACTCCAGCACAACTCAAAATGGCCAAGTGTTTACAAACACTGTTAAAACAAATATATGCAGAAGTAGAAGAAAGGTGTTGACAAGTAAGACGTCTTACTGTATACTGTAAGTATAACAATTGATAGAGAGGGCAAACTATGCAATTCGTAATCAGCACACAGACTTTAGAAAACTATGGCGCACATTGTGAGGACGGTAAGTTCTCCAGCGGTAATGCTTACTGGAAGATGAAAGGTGGCACTGACTATGTAGTGTCAGGCTTGGAACGCATCCAGGACGCAATTGCATATGTGGCAGCACTATGCATTGAGAACTCACTGGGCTACAAAGAGTTTCCTGTGGAGTTCCGTACTCAAGCAGAGTGGGAAGTTGAATTGGCAGAGCTGAGCACAGACTATCAGGACTTCTTGTTAGAGCAAGCCAAACACGTCAACCCTGCAAATTAGGTGTTGACAACCAAGACGCCTTACCGTATAATAGTAGTATATTGTTAGGAGACAAATGCATAATATGTTCAATCAAGAATTACAGCGTGTAGGATTTGCATGCAAGTACATGCACCCAGACCAGACACAAAAGCCAAA
>ERZ1048068.689-NODE-689-length-29133-cov-7.266765_pt1 | contig 29133 bp, 34 predicted proteins | sample MGYA00383098_ERZ1048068 | MGnify/ENA primary metagenome ERZ1048068 (study PRJEB29581, sample SAMEA5548368) | metagenome | biome: marine; feature: coastal; material: water | depth 1 m | study: Short-term variability in the microbial, nano- and picoplankton dynamics... | reverse complement strand
ACATAAAGAGAGAAAGGCTTAGATAGCTCATATAAGGTGTTACCCCACCTATAACATACTTAAGTCTATATAGATGAGTTAGTGTCTTATATATTCATATAAAGCTATATAGATATACTTATATAATCATATAGTTGTATAGAATAAAACCTAGGTAGCGTATGGGGAATGGATAGTAAACATCAGGGTTGGGTGTCTCCCTGTTCAGTTTTTTCTATATAGAAGCGTATTTCCGGCCTACCTAGATTACATTATTCGGAATTACCCTATATGGCTTTACTTACAATGATTAAAGGATTACCAGTAGAATAAGGATAAGGGTGAGGATAATGGAATAAGCATAGGATAGTTGCCTATATGAGATAATGTTCGTATATTAAGGTATATTAAAACAATAAAGGTTATGAGTAATTACACAAGGTTTGACCGCCATGAGGTCTTTAGTCCGGAAGATAGATCATTAGTATTAGATATCATTAAGGTGATGCCTATAGAAGGCCGTACAACGGTTAATCATCTATATGGATTGTTTGATGGTTATCTATATGATGGTCTAATAACAGATGTATCTAATGTAGATAAGGTTACACCATCTATGGTAGAGGAGCTATCAGTACTATTATATAAGACTACCCAGTCTATACTAGCCTCTAAATAAGATCTACATATGGATAAGTTTATTACATTTACTGAGAAGTATATACAGAGGCCTCTAATGATAGGTATTACTCTATGGCTAGTATATCAGATAGTTACTATAATAGTTGGCTAACAAAGATAAAGTTCGTATATTAAGGTATAATAATAAAATATATACTCTATGATCAATTTATCTAATTACAAACCATTCTATTACTTCAACTCTTCTTCTAGATATAACAATCTAGATAAATCAACTCTTATAAAGGTCAACGGTGTGAGCCACTACCTCTATAAATAAACCTAACTCCTCCCAAATCTTACCCCTAACCTTCCGGACTGCGGCAGGCATGGTGATATAGAGGTGATATAACACTGACAGTATAGTTCCCTAAAGGGTTGGTAGTCTGCGTGGCTTTGCCATACTGAGTAATATCGAGATGCTAGATTTTCGGTGTATAGTAATATATATTTATATATTGATATGTATTAGGATGATGCCCACATAAATAAAAGGATAATGAGAAAAGCTATTATATAGTCTATATAGTTAAGCCTCTGTTTCATAATGAAATATACGTTCTTGTATATGTGTAGGTTTACCTATAAAAGTTTCAAAGTAAGTCTTTTCTACCTCTCTATCACAATCATGTAACAGTATATTAGAGTAACTTAAATTACTAGCATTAAATATACTTTGCATCCTACCAGGTGTATACTTATGAAAACCCTTAGGACCATCTATAAAGATTATATCCCAGTGACTCCCCTCTACCTCTTCTCCTAACGTTAGATATAATTTATCAGTATCTTGAAGTAATTCCTTCCATCTTACTCTTTGAGTAGTATAGTTGATAGGAAATGTATTTAAGTGCTTATAAGTTCTTAAGTAAATAAAGTTATCTTCTATAAAAACAGTTTTTCCATCCTTATTAAGATCATTCCATATATCACTATCGCTACCTAATCCAAATACTAATACATTACAAGGAGCATAAGACTTAATTAACTCTCCTACATACCTATATTCATTTTCAGTACATAGTCCTACTTTACCTAATTGTTTATATGGGTCCTGCTCTTCCATATACTAAAAAAAGTATGACAGTACCTATAATAAAACTGATATACCATCTTCTGTTAAGTTTATTAATTACGTCTCTATCGGTAATTTTAAGATAAGGTATCAGAAGTACATCTTTAACTAAATTAAATATCACCATTACTATTGTGAAACTTAACATAGCGTAAACGAATTGGTAGTTAAACATATTGACTTTTATTATACTAATAATATATGAACTTTTTTGGTAGTTTCCAACGAAATCTTAGGGAAAAAATTTGCGAAAATTTTCGGTATATAGGTTTTTAGTTCATATACTATAATATAAGAATATTTATACGTAGATGCAAGAGTTAAACCCACATACGCTATTCTCTATCTTTGAAAAAGGAGATGAAGAGGTTTATAAAGAGCACAATATGGAAGAGCTCTTAGACAATCCTTTTGTTCTTATGGGAATGGTAATAAGAGGTATAGATAATTACCATACTATGGATTTAATGCATTTAAAACATTTCGGTAAACCTTATAGAGATGTTAGATTTAAAGTAAGAAATCAATTTTACAATAAATTATTCGGATATCTTAAAAGAATAGACAGTACTAAGTTCGAGACTAAGTACACTATATCTAGCTCTTTCGATACAGACGATGTATTCAATGGATTAGACGTGCTATTAAGGTATTTTGAAAAGAGAGAAGAGTATGAGAAATGCAGTACTATAAAGAAATACCAGGATCTTTTAGAAATACAGAAGGAAATAGTTGTCTAGTAACTAATTTATTCTTATATTTAAGTAAATAAAGGTTATATGAAGAAGCTTTTTGTGTACGGTTGTTCTTTCTCTTGTGCTTTTCAAGATTTAGATCATTTACCCGATATTAATAAAAAAGAGGGTTGGCCTAGTATTGTTGCGCATAAGTTAGGTTATTTGTATGTTGATAGAGCACGACCGGGTTATGGTTGGAATCACATAGTTCTTAGTTTAGATAATGACATTGCTAATAATAGAATCAGTAAGCATGATATTATTATAATAAGTCCTTCTTATTTTCAACGTATTACTTTCCCGGAAATAGATGATAAAAAGATAAATCAAGAGTGGGTAGAGTTTAGTGCTAGATATAGTGTAGACATAGATGATGTAGTCTCTATGAATATCTTAAGGTTTTACTCTAAGGTAGTGTCGTTAAGGGAGTTAGGATATAACATATACGGGTGGTGTTGGACGGATAACAATTTTGAAGAACCGAAATCAATAAAGCTTCTTAATGATATGTCTGATTACTTAATAAGTTCTCCTGATGGTCGAGTTTATTGGTTAGAATGGATATTAGATAATCCTGAATGTATGTTAATACCTGGTAAAAGAATGCCTAAAGGTGCACATACGGGAGATAGTCATTTTAGTAAGTATGGACATAGTGTAGCGGCAAAGTGTTTTATAGAGAAGTTAAATAGTAATAGAAAAATTATATAAGTTATGGCAGTTAAAAGAATTACCGAAGAATATGCTCAAGGGTTAATCAAAGTCTCTGAAGATCAAACCGATACAGAGGCTACATACTTTACTCTTACTCCCAGTACCCAAGGAGACGGATGGGAAGACGTTACATACTACACTAATAGACCTAAAGAGATCCAGATACCTAAAGGTATGACGGGCTGTCAATGGGTATATGTATTAACTAATCCTACAATGCCTGGTCTATGTAAGATAGGCTTTACTAAGAACAAACCGTCTGATAGAGTAAAGCAGATTAATTCTGCTACGGGTGTAGCGGTAGACTTCGTTGTTGAATGGGCTTTCCCTTGCTTTAATGCACACGATGTAGAGAAACAGGTACATAGATACCTTGAAAGAAATGGTTTTAGAGTGAATAAAAAGAAAGAGTTCTTTAATATCTCTGTTCAAGAAGCTAAATCTGTTGTTAAGCGTATAGGAGACCCTTATAAGATGGAGTCCATAGAAGAGAATTACGAATAAATCGCGGTGCGCTTTGCGCGTTTTGCGCGGCGAGCTAAAGCTTTTTATAAAAAAGTTATATGCCCCACAAATCTTTTAGTAAAAAAGTTGTTTCTTACGTTTATTATTAATATCTTAATAATATTATATATAAAATATATATAGATATAATAAATAATAAATAATAAATAATAATATATAAGTATATAAATATATATATATAAATAATCAATAAAATAATTAATATGTCATTATCGGCCGAACAAATACAAAGTAATTACGAGAAGCACCATAAGATTATAGATACTTACATAGGTGACCGTAAGGATTCTGTTAAATCTATGATTAAACATATGGAGGAAACTTACGTAATGGCACCTGCTAGTGGTAAGTCATGGTACCATAGTGCTTTTGCAGGTGGTTATGTCGATCATGTTAATAGAGTAGTGGAATATGCGGTGAAGCAGTCTAGGTTATACGAAGAGATGGGTGGAACAATAGATTACACCATAGAAGAGCTTGTCTTTGCCGCATTATTTCACGATTTAGGTAAGATAGGAGATGGTGAACAACCTAACTATATACCTCAGACTGATAAATGGCGTCAAGATAAGCTATCAGAAATGTATACCTTTAATTCAGACCTTGACTTTATGCTTATACCAGACCGTTCTTTGTTTATTCTACAGAAATTTGGTATCCAAGTCAGTCAGAAGGAGTTTTTAGCTATAAGATGCCATGATGGAGTGTTCGATAAAGCTAATGAAGCATACTTTTTCAGTCATGTTGAATCTTCCAGGCAGAAAACATCTATTATTTCAGTGCTACACAGTGCAGACTTCTTAGCTTCTAAGGTTGAGTATGATATTTGGAAAAGAAACGGTGGTAACTCCTCTCCTAAACGTCCTAAAACCACATCCTCTACAGGAAAATCGGTTAAATCTTCAGAAGGACTGTCAAATATATTAAAAAACTTATAATGACAATAGATCCGCTACTTTTTTCCGGAATAATAGGTAGTTTAGTTGCTTTTTCAATTATTCTAGTTTATATTATAAATAACCTTCTTAAAAAGGTGGAGTTATATGAAGATATTATAGAAGATCAAACGAAATATCTCAAAAACTTATCTAATTTAATAGAAGAAAGTGAAGAGTACCTTAAAAAACTTGACGATCGAGGGGTCTTTCAGTCAGACGACGAAATAGGTACATTTTTTAATAATTTGAAAGCAGTACAAGACGAGCTTAATAAATTTAAGCTTCCCTCATCATATGGCAAGGAAGAAATCCAAAGCTAATTACTTTACAAAAGAGACAGAAGAGTACATAGTTAAATATAATAATTCTACAGACATAGAATATAGAAATAGTATATTTACAGAACATATTTACCTACCTTTCTATAAATTAGCAGAAAATATTATACATACTTTTAAGTTCTACTACACAGATGTAGAGCAGATTGAAGATTTAAAGCACGAAGTAGTAACAGTTCTATTAGAAGAGAAAATAATGAAGTTCGACCCTACTAATGGAGCAAAAGCATACTCTTATTTCGGCACTATAGTTAAAAGATGGTTGATAAACTATAACAATAAGAATTATAAGAAACTTACACAGACTGAATCTACACCAGACAGCTTTGCCTTAAACGTACCCTCTTATATGGTAGTAGGAGAACATAAACTTGATTATGATGATGCTATAACATTGGGTAATTATATCGATATTTGGGTTGATAAAACGTACGATAGGTTAAATGAGCTATTCTTCAAAGATTCTGAAAGAAAGATAGCTGACGCTATTTTGACTATATTTAAAAAAAGAAGCGATTTAGAGATTTTTAAAAAGAAAGCTCTCTATATCTATATAAGAGAAATGACAGATTGTGAAACTCCTCAATTGACAAGAGTTATATCTACCCTTAAGAAAGACTTTTATGAAGGTTATCTAAAATTATATGAAAGAGGAGTATTAGTAACTAACTTAAATAATAAGTAAGTAACTATTTATTATAAAAATATCATGAGCTTAGATAAAGAAATATTTAATGGAAAGACTCTATCTGACCTCTTTAGTGAAATTCACGACAACTCTACTAATACCAGAGGTCAAGTTAAAGCACTTATTGGAGAACTAAAACCTCTTATAGAAAATATAGGAGACGCTACTTTAATCGTTCCTATGATAAAAGAGTATATGGAGATAGGAGTAAAGAATGACGAAGCTTTAATCAAGTTAGCGACTATCATACAGCGTATAGAAACAGCTCAAACTAAAGGTGATGGAAGTGATATGTTTGACTTCTCAGAATTACAGGACCTTCTAGCAGAATCTCAAGAAATAGAAAAAGAGGTAAAAGAAGAACCTAAACAAGAGGAATAATATGTCAGATAATAAGATTTTAGCATCAGTAGCTAGAGTTGTAGATGTAGTTACAGATGAGTCTCATCCCTTCTTTAAATCTTATGGTGATATAGGAGCTATTAGATATAGACTTTTAGACTCATCCGGGAAAGAGGGTGATTTAAGATCATTAGATTTAGCCTATCCTATTGACCGTAATATATTTTCATTTCCTTTAACAGGAGAGGTAGTACAACTATACGTAGGACCCGAAGCACAAGACGTTGTCGATATAGCTGATTCAACAAAAATATACTATGGGTCTTCTTTAGCCATATGGAATCATCCCCATTATAACGCTCACCCAGATCCAGGATTAAGAGAAGGAGATCCTAACCCAGGACCAGGAGTAATTGAAAGAGGGGATATATACCCTATGCTTCCTTTTATGGGGGATGTATTAATAGAAGGTAGACATGGTCAATCTATTAGAATGACAGGTGTTAGAGCAAATCAACAACCTTTAGTTAATAGTCAAAATAACGGTAAAGCTTTGACTATAATAAGAAACGGACAAAAAGAAAGTACCATTCCTCAAGAGCTAGCTGATTTTCTTGCGGATGGGTACACACCGCAAGTTGAAGATATAAATAACGACCGTACATCTATATACTTAACATCTGATCATACTATACCATTGATTCCTGCTAATGAAGAAAGAGGTTCATATTTAAATTTTGGACCGCTAAATACAGATCTATATAGAGGAGCTCAAGCTATAATACAGTCTGACCGTATAGTATTAAATGCAAGAGAGGAGAGCGTACTTTTATCCGGTAAACAAAACGTAGCTATAAATTCTTCTAATGTACATTTAGACGGAACCGATAGAATAGTATTAGATGCTAAAAAAATATATATAGGTAGTCAAGCATTTAAATTGAGAAATGCTCCATTGCGGGTGGGATCAGCAGAAAGCCTACAGCAGCCAGCTGTATTAGGAGGTCATGCAGAAACTATCCTGTTAGAAATCTTAGAAGCATTAACTGAATTAATTGAAGCATTAGGAGCAGTTAAAAAACCTGATATATGGATACCAGGAGTTGTAAACGCAGCAAACTCCGTAGAAGAACTTGTTCAGGGTATAGAAACTAGAGTACGTACAGATTTAAACTCTAAAAAAGTATTTGTTGAGTAATGGCTACATTTATAAAAATAGACGAAGATAAACTCAAAGAGCATATTAACTCTCAATTAGGTAAACTAAAAGGAGTTATAAAAAATAAAGCTAGACAAGCTTATAAAATACTTATACGTAAGTTTAAACAAAGAGCTATTCAAAGTGCTACCGCACTGGTACTACAAAAAGTATCACCAACTCTATGTGATGACTCTTCAGATATAGCTAAAGGAGTAGAACAAGTAGGTGATTTTCTCAAAGGTGTCGGTGACACTACCAACAAATTAACACAAACAGCAAGTAAAATACTAGGTCCAATTACTAAGCTTCTAAAAATAGTAAGCACAATAATTAACCTACCTATACCTACTTCAGTCCCTCCCGGTATAGGTATTACTCTTTCAGTCCCAAACAAATTACTAGATATAGTTCAAACCTTGAGAGAGTTTGTTGTTAAAGCAACTAATCTTGCTGAATCTATTAAAAATGGAGTAGATACTATAAAAGCTCAATTAGACGCATTTACGTTAGTTGCAGATAGAATGAATGATTTATTATCTTTTGCAGATTCTTTTTGTGCTTTAAACAGTGCATATCTTGAAGCTTTAGGTACCGGTGAAGACGTAGGAGCAATAAATCAAGATTTATTAGATGAATATGGAGATATAATTCTAGCCATGGCTAATTCTTTAGAGTTAATGCTAGATGGTCAAGATGACGGACAAGCTTTTGATTCAGCATCTCAAGATATGCTAGAGTTAATAGAGGATTACGCCATAGAAGACTTTATACCTGATGGAGTTAAATCTAGACTACGAAGAAGAAGAATAGATGATAGTTTCGGTACTACAGGTGGGGATGGTAAAAATGCAGGAGACGGTGACGGTCTTAACTTAGGTCCAGACGGGCTACCATTAGATGGTTTAGACGGAACAGGAATTAACCTACCAGATCAAAACTCAGAATTATACGAAGCAATAGACGGTAACATTTATATATTAAAAGTAGAAGAGGATCCAACGTCACCTGAAGTAGCAGCAAGAAGATTTGGTGTTGCACAGACAATAGAAGGAGTTACTGTTTTAAAATCACCTCCTACTTTTACAACAAAAGCAAAAACTATTTTAGCTGATATCAGGGTAAGATTAGATACTCAGCTTTCAATACTTTAATTATTAGATATTTATTATTATGAAACTAGATGCATTACGAAAAGTAATAAGAGAAGAAGTAAAAGCAGCTATAAAAGAAGAACTGCAAGACATGCTTACTGAAGCCGTAAAGGTTGCCAGTACACCGACTACTCCTAATGTACAAAAATTTAATGAATACAAACCAGTTGTACAGAAAGATTTAAAACAAACTTGGTCTACAGGAAAAATAAACACTGGAACTGTGCCTTTAGAAGAGATGCTTAATCAAACCGCAGGTGAAATGACTAGCGATGATTATAAGCAGATTACTAACGCTCAAGGTCCTACACCTGGAGCAGCAGCTACTACTACTTTAGCTAATCAAATGGGATTAACCGAAAACAGCGGACCTATGCCAGGAATAGATATAAGTAAACTAGACTTTGTAAGCAAAGCTAAAAGCGTATTAGACGCAGCAAATAAAAAAGATAAAAGTAGATTACCAGTATAATGGCGTTTGAAGCAAAAAAAATTAATCCGTTAGATAGACAGCCTCGTAAGGCTATAGGGGTATCTCTGCCTTTTACAGGACTGGGTGTATTTAATTCTACTTTTGCTACTAAAGACGCTATAAAGAATAATTTAATAAATTTTTTCTTAACAGGTAAAGGAGAAAGATTTTTAAATCCTACTTTTGGTACTGGATTAAGAAATCTATTATTTGAAAATATTAATAAAGAAAACATAGATGCAATAGACGACGAAGTAAGAGATTCATTGCGTAATTATTTTCCTGCTGTACTACCTATTAATATTAACACAGTCGGAACACCGGATACAAATACAGTGACTTTTAGTATGAGATACCAAATCCAAGATACAGGAATAGAAGATACTTTAGCTATTAATTTTGAACTATAATGAAAGAGTTAAGAGATATAAAATATATTAACAGAGATTTTAATGATTTTAAAAATTCATTAGTTGAATTTGCAAAAAATTATTTTCCTGACACCTACAATGATTTTTCACCCACCTCCCCTGGCATGATGTTTATAGAAATGGCAGCATACGTCGGTGACGTACTCTCATTCTATTCAGATACCCAACTACAAGAAACATTTGTCCAACACGCAAAGAACCCTGAAAACTTATATTCCTTAGCCTATACTTTAGGTTATAAACCTAAAATTACAACAGTATCAGAAGTCGAAATAAATGTCACTCAAAACGTAGCCTCTACAGGAGTAAACTACGAACCTAACTTTAATCAAGCTTTGCTAGTAGCTGCTAATGCTCAACTAAAAGCAACTACAACAGGCCAGCCAGCTTTTCTTATAGATCAATCGATAGATTTTAGTTATTCTAGCTCCTACGATCCTACTACTATCACAGTAGCTTCTATAGCAGGAGGTAATCCTGCAGAGTATACGTTAAAGAAAAAAGCCAAAGCCTTTTCTGGGGAGGTCATCACTTCTACAGAAGTAATAGGGAATGCAGAAAAATTTAAAACTATAACAGTAGAAGACACAGACATTATAGGGATACTATCGGTCACCGATTCAGGAGGTAATACCTGGACCGAAGTTCCATATTTAGGACAAGAAACTGTATATGATGAAACAGCTAATACTGAAGACGACTCTTCAAAAGTAAGAAGCAAATTAACTCTTAAAAAAGTACCTTTTAGGTTTGTAACTAGATTTAACTCTACAGGAAACCTACAATTGCAATTTGGTGCTGGTGTTAGTGAATCAGACGATTCGGTAATTATACCCGATCCTACTAACGTAGGTATAGGAAACTCAAACGGTATATCTAGAATAGATCACTCGTACGATCCCTCTAACTTTCTTTTTACAAGAACATACGGTGCAGCACCATCTAACACTACACTGACTATAAAATACCTCAAAGGAGGAGGTATAAACGCCAATGTACCTACTAATACTATAACTCAACAATCCTCAGTTACAGCAACAGCATCTGATTCAACATATGAAGGTACTCTTGCATTCAATAATCCTACTCCATCTACTGGAGGTAAAGACGGAGATACAGTTCAGGAGATAAGAGAGAACGCTCTAAGATCTTTTAACGAACAAGGTAGAGCAGTAACATTACAAGATTATAATGTAAGAGCTCAATCTCTACCAGCTAGATTTGGTACAGTAGCTAAAACATATGTAACTAAAGATGAGGCAACAGCAGACGAAGCAGGAACATCGCTTGTAAGTGATAATCCGTTTTCTCTTTCACTTTATACATTAGCATACAACAATAGTAAAAAATTAACTTACTCAACTGATAATCTAAAGAGAAATTTAAAAAATTATCTATCTCAATATATGATGATATCAGATAGTATTAATATTAAAGATGCATTTATAGTAAATATTGGTATAAATTTTGAAGTATTAGCTTTACCTAGCTACACAGGAAGACAAGTACTTTTAGATTGTATACAAAAGTTGAAAGAATACTTTACTACAGCTAATAGAAATATTAATCAACCTATAAACTTAGCTAGAATAACTACAGTACTTGATAGAGTAAAAGGAGTACAGACAGTACAGAAACTAGAAATAGTAAATAAAGTAGGAGAAAATTATTCTGAGTATGCTTACGATATACAAGGAGCCACAAGAAATAGTGTAGTGTATCCATCTTATGACCCTTGTTTTTTTGAAATAAAGTTTCCCGATACAGATATTAAAGGAAGAATAATAACAGTTTAAAATGGCAATATACAGACTATATCCTGAAGCAGATACATTTATTACTAGCTTTAAATCAGAATCTAATGCTGGTTTGGACGAAATAGTAGAATTAAACAGCTTTCCTAATAAAACAATACTAGGAGAATCTTCTAGAATTTTAGTAAAATATAGTACTACAGAAATTCAATCTACTTTAAATAACGTAGTAGATAGTTCTTTCTCCGCTAGTATTAATTACTCTATAGCAGATGCTTCAGAACTGAGAGATAATGTATACATCTACGCATGGCCTTTAGCTGAATCCTTTACTAAGGGAGTAGGTAAAATAAGCGATACTCCTACTGATAGGTCAGGAGTAACTTGGAAACATCGTAATGAAAATAGAAGTAACGCATGGCAACTTGGAGTACTAGCATCTAACGCTACAGGCTCCTATTCAGGAAGTTTAATAGGAGGAGGAGTATGGTTTACAGGATCTAATAATATAGATCTAGAAACTACCTCGTCTATTACTGTTAAGGATAAAAAAGATATTGACATTAACGTTACTGAAGCTGTTAAACTTTACTATTCTTCTTCAATCGATAATAATGGATTTATTATTAAGTTAGATGACAGTTTAGAATTTAACACTACTTCTTCTATGAAGTTAAAATACTTTTCTAGCGATACTAACACAATCTATAGACCCTACCTAGAATTAAAATGGGACGATTCTTCTTTCGTAACAGGAAGCAACTCAGTTATCGACACAGACCAGGCAACGATTGGGATAAACAACAACACGGGGGAATATATTAATAACGGCAAAAAAAGATTTAGATTAACAAGTAAACCTAAGTACCCTACTAGAACATTTTCTACTGGGTCTATTTATAAAACTAATTATGCTCTACCTTCAGCAAGTACTTATGCTATACAGGATGAATTTACTAAAGAAAAAGTAATTGATTTTAGTTCTACTTTTACAAAAATAAGTTGTGATTCTAATGGAAGTTTCTTTGATTTATATTTAACTAATTTAGAACCCGAAAGATATTATAGAATTTTAATAAGCTCTTCTTTAGACGGAAGTGACGTTATAATAGATGATGATAATTTATTTAAAGTTGTAAAACATGGCTGAAATTAAAATTCAAAAAACTGTATTTAATAAACCTGAATTCGATAATGTAATCGATAGAGAGTTTAAATTTTTCACACCACCTGAAGATTTAGCTGATAACGATACAGTACAGGATCTATTTAGACTATACAATAAATTATATTTTGAAATACCTTTAAGAAATAGTAATACTTCTCATGAATATTTAATTAAAAAAAGTTTAGAGCTAGTAGACTTAGAAGAAGACAACGAAAGAATACAACCTCTACTAGACGAAATATCAAATTTAAGAGCTCAATTAGTAGATAATCAAGAAACTATACTTGAATTACAACTACAAAACATAAGTACAAACACGGATGGCTAAAATAGATTTTAAAGTACTTCCTCTATTTCCAGAACAGGTTACCGATATTCAAAGATTCGAACCTAAAGACGTTGTGCTTTTTGGAGATTATAAGGTAAACAATACTTTTTCAGTAAATAATAACTCTATAGAACTTCATGCCTATAGTCAAACGGGTACTTTATTAAAATCTGATTATAATTATAAAGGTTACTCTTTCTTACAAACAGCAGCAGGAGCTGGAAAATCTGGGGAGTCTACTATTAATGTAGACCCAGTTCAAGATAGTATACAATTAGGATATAATACTGGAGGAATAAGATTAGTATATAATTTTATAAATAATTTATTTAGTCCTACTAACAAAAATCCATTATTCTATATTGAATCTATTTCAAGAGATAGAAAAGAAATAAGACTACTTACCACCCAGCTACCTAACGAGTTTGTATTGAGAACAGCTGAAGGTATAAGAGGAGCATTAGACTCAGAATCTTATTTTAGTGATTTTAAATTAAACTTTTTAAATAATACTCATGTAGTAGGAATTAACATCTCTACTGAAGTTTTTAGAGACCAAAGAGCAGTACTAGTAAAATTATACGAACCTCTACCAGACTCTTTCAGTACAAGAGATACATGTAGCATTGTAGAGTTTATAAGCGACTCCTTAGCGTATGAGATTCAAGGAGAAGTTATACCTGAAGAAGTAGTATTTCCTAAATTAGCAGGACCTAACTTCGACATAGATACTGAAGACCTAACAGGTACTCCTAGTCAATTCTTTAATCTTAACGAACTATTTAGCTACCCAGTCACAAGCTCTTATTACGAACTTATGTCTTTAGTTAACGAAAGTGGCTCAATAGTTAGTATAGATCATTCAGAATATTCACAATTTGTACATTTTGGTTCGGCTGAAGAAAGATTAAGAAACTTTAAATATAAATTACAGTTATTAGAATCCTATAGCGGAAGCATAGCTACATTACAATCACAAAGCTCTAATAATTTAGATGTTACAGGAAGTATACAGTATTATGAAGGCTTAGTAAAAGGGGTAGTAAACAATTTTGATCATTATGATAGATTCCTTTACTATGAAAGTGGTTCTTATTCTTGGCCTAAATCTAATAGCTCTAGGCCCTATACTATAGTTAGTAGTAGTGAAGCATCAACAACAACCTGGTTTAACGATAACATATCATCGGCCTCTAATTTTGATACATCTAACTTCAACTCACTTACTAATGCAATACCAGCTTTTGTAAGAGAAGATGCTGACAACAATCAACTACTTACCTTCGTATATATGTTAGGGCAGCACTTCGATAACATATGGGTATATCAAAAAGCTCTTACGGATAAATATGACGCCGATAACAGGCTAAATTTTGGTATATCTAAAGATTTAGTTGGGGATGCATTAAGAAGTTTTGGAACAAAATTATACTCAAGTAACGAGTCTTTAGAGAATTTATTCAGTTACTTTACTGGAGAAGAATATCAATTAGGAAGTTCTAACGCTGCTGCAATACATATTACTGCTTCAGCAGGAGTAAACGAATACTTACAGCCAATGCCTAAGCAGGCATATGCTCAAGAAGTTTACAAAAGGTTATATCATAACTTACCATATTTAGTAAAATCTAAAGGAACAGAAAGAGGACTAAGAGCACTTATCAACTGTTATGGTATTCCATCTGATATACTAACTATTAGGATACACGGTAATACCGAATCACCTAATATTAATTCTTCATTCTCAGATAACGTATATTTATCACCTGAAGAAAATATTACTAGTTCTTTAGCTTTAGTTTCATCTTCATTAGATAATATATTTGTACAGTATACTGGCTCTATTGTTGAAGGTAGAACTTTATCTCCTGATATATCTATATACAAATCACCCGCAAAGAGATCAAAAACAAGACATACTTTAGAAGTAGGATTTTCAACTGCTGATAATGAAAATGTTCAAATATATAACTCAGCATCCGCTGCAGGAGGATTAAATATAGATGATTACATTGGTGCTCCTAATGATGAATTTGAACCTAAATACACAGGATTGCAGACTTTATTAGATAGCTATACTGCTACTAATTCAAGATATGATATAAGAGACTTTGTTAACTTAATTAGATTTTTTGATAATACATTATTTAAATCTATAAAAGATTATGTACCTGCTCGTACTAACGCATCAGTTGGTATAATAGTAAAACCTAACGTATTAAATAGAAGCAAAGCAAAATTAGTATCTGGATCATTTTCTCAAAGAGAGTATACAGGATCTAAATCTATAGGTACTTTTACTGGAGCAGATGGAGGAGCTTTTGATACACCTTTTAGCGGTAGTACCTCGTACGTAAAGAATTTATTAACACCCTCAGGTTCAGCTATACAAAACTATCATAACTTTGAGATAGCTAAAATAGATGGAGAGTTCGACGGAAGCTTAATAGTTGCGTCTAGTCAAAGTTTATCTGCAGCAAATACATTTACTAAAGAATCAGGATTAAATCTTTTATTTAATATAGAAAATTTTGATGCATCATTTATCTGTGCTTTTACTGTAGAAACATTTATTCCACCTACTCCTACTCCATCATCTACACCTCAAGTTACCCCGAGTATATCTATTACCCCGACTATATCAGTTACTCCTAGTATCACACCTAGTAATACTCCATCAGTATCTATTACCCCTAGTACTACACCCACTATTTCAATAACACCAACAGTATCATTATCTTCTGGAGCATCACCCTCTAAAACACCTTCAGTTAGTGTATCAGGAACTCCTGCAGCTAGTATTACTAAAACTCCATCATCCACTCCACCAGTAACCCCTAGTACTACACCACCAGGAACACCACCAAATACACCACCTGGGACTCCACCCGGTACACCACCTGGAACTCCACCCGGTACACCTCCCGGTACACCACCTGGAACACCACCCGGTACACCGCCGGTAACTCCTAGTGTAACTCCACCAGCATCCGTAACACCATCAAGTTCTCCACCAAGTACTCCACCAAGTACTCCACCAAATTCACCACCTGCAGCTAGATCTCAATTTGACGGATCTTACGGTTACAGCGACTGTACCCAAGCTTGTGCAGCTGACTCATTAGATACAACATACTGGGCAGTAGGAGGATTTGGCACAGGTAAAACTATATATATATCTCAAAACGGCTCAACCACTATTGACAGCGGACAGAAATTTACTATGGATAATAATTCAGTTTGTTACTATAGTACAGGTACTGGAGCTGTTTATGTAGACTCTATCTGTTGTGTAATAGAAGGAACTTTAATTAGCACTTCACCAAGCTCATCAGTAGCTGTAGAAACTCTAGCTATAAGTGATGAAGTATTATCTAAAAATATTCCTGAATTACCAGATACTGATGACCAGGAAATCTTAGTTGCATGGAGCGGTAGTAATATAGATGGTAGTCAATCAACAGCACTAGTTACTGCAAATGTAGAAAGCACAGTTAATAGAGTATTTAACTTTAATGACGGTGCAATAAAAACTACATCTACTCATACCCATATAGTAAAAAGAGGTACAGAATGGATTACAAGAGCTGCTAATGATATACAGGTAGGAGACTACTTTGAAAATATAGCAGGTGAATTAGTAGAGATTACTTCTATAGTTGAAGAAACTGGAACGTTTAACGTTTACCGATTAAACGTAGAGACTGACGATGTTTATTATGCAGGAGGAATATTAACACATAATGATAAGGAATATTAACACATAATAATAAGTAAAGTAGCAAATAAAAGATTAAGTTCTTATATTAATATTTATAATAAAATTTGAATGGCAGTTTATTTAGTAAAAGGAGCAAGAGATAATGTTATCGGTAATATATCCGATGCAGGTCCTTTTGAAATATATTTAAATGCTGAGGAGGAAACAGCAAGAGCTGGTAATGCAGCTAACGACTTATTAGTTCATAATTTATATGACGCTACCGACTCCAAGTTGGAAGATATTAGCATAGATGGTAACGTATTTACTGATGTAGTATCTAAAGAAAGTTTAAATGCTGGATTAGGACTAACAACTACCGCAACAGGTCCCCAGTTTATCTTTAGAAGCGTAAGTAACTGTACTAACGGATTTACTTATATTCCACCTACACCTACTCCTACACCATCTGTAACACCATCTGTAACACCATCTGTAACACCAAGCACATCTGTAACACCATCTATTACCCCATCGGTAACCGCAACCGCTACTCCTACTGTATCAAACACTCCCAGTACTAGTGTTACTCCATCTATAACTCCTACGGTATCAGTAAGCATAAGTACCACACCAAGTATCTCTATAACTCCATCCGTAACACCAACAATAAGCAATACTCCGAGTATATCTATTACCCCATCTATATCTAACACACCTGGAGTCTCTAGTACACCTGCTAGTACTCCTCCAAGTACTCCTCCAGCAGTAGGTTCATCAAACGGTCAAGTTACCTTTAGTGGAGTTAGTAGATCTAGTTCTGGAACTATTACAGGTACTATAAACGTCTCAATGACTAGCTATAATATTAACAGTCATGTGCACGTAGATATATATGCCTACGGTAATGGAGGTACTAATTCCGATAATAGCGCTTACTATGTAGGCAGTGCTAGCTCTGTTCCAAGTAACCCTACCGCCACGTTTTCAGTATCCGATTCAGATTGGGCTGATTATGCAAACGGCGGGGGCACTGTAACTATAAGAGCTATACTATACTTAAACTCAGATCAACAAGATGTTGAGTATACATATGTAACAGTTCCTACAGCACCATCGCCTACAAGGACTCCTAGCGTTACTCCACCAGCATCCGTAACACCATCAACTACACCACCAGCACCATCACCTACAAGAACTCCATCCAGTACTCCTCCAACCTCTCCCATAAGTAGGAACAGTGATTATATTTACGGAGCTGGATCTGGTACTTGCTCAGCAGCTTGTTCATCTGGAACTCCTACACAAGTATGGTATGTTGACAATTACCTCTCTGGGGGTACAACATTATTTAGTAGTGCAACAGGAAACGGACAAGTAGCTAGTGGATATTTTGAATACGAAGGTTGGTGTTATTATAATTATGGAGCTTCCGTTTTTGAACTAGATGAGTGCGATGAATACAGTGTAATTGAAGGAACTATGATCGCTACTTCTATAAGTTCATCAATAGCTGTAGAAGATTTAGAAATAGGAGACGAAGTACTATCTAAACATGTAACTGGTTTACCGGATTCTGGTGATGGTCGAGAAGCGATTAAATCTTGGAGTGCTGATAATATAGATGGTAATCACAGTACTGCACTTGTTGTAACTAACGCTTCAATTGATACTACCGGAATATACAACTTTAATAACGGTGCTTTATTAACCACTCGTAAACATATGCATATGGTCAAAAGAGATGGTTTATGGAAAATATTATACTCATTTGAAGTAACTCCTGGAGATATTTTTGAAGATATTAACGGAGATGAAATACAAATAACTTCTGTAGAAATAGAAGATAGAGCAGTAAAAGTATATAGTCTAAATGTAGAGACAGACGATATGTATTATGCAAACGGAATATTAACTCATAACGATAGGTAAAGGGTATGCCAATAAGTATTTTTCAATTTTCGAATACAAAGCCTCAAAACGGTACTATAAATTTTCTCTATTCTCAATCAATAGAAGATAGTGGAAATTTTACTATTATAGGAGCAACAATTCCTTTCGAAAGTGCTAACGGTATCGATATAGAAAATTCCCTACAGCAGCTTACAGAATTTACTGTAAATAAAAAAGATGCAGCAGAAACTATAGATAAGGTAGTATTTGATGTATCTGAAAAAACTAGAAAAAGTGGATATTATTTTATACAATTTAATCAGTCTAGCTATATAAATAATGAAACATTCGCAATAGGGGATAATAATACCTTTGTAAGTGAAAGTTTCGTTACCTCTAGTACCGGAGCTTCTGGGTCATTTACCTCAAACCAAAATGGCTCATACGGTAGCATACCAGAAGCCTCTTTGAATGAAGCAGTATTAGTAGATCCATTTATTGTAGGGTCATTTACCAACTCTGATTTTGAACCTTTAATAAGTAACGCTACTACCTTAGAACCTAATACGTTTCAATTTTTAGTAGATAGAAACGAAGGTCAAGTTAATCCTAAAAACTACCAAGCCATTGTTAGTAGGTCAGCAGCAAAAGCGAACCTTCAAGATTCTAATTACACAGATTCTGGTATAATAAATGCTAGGTATAATGGTACAAAATTAACTAGCGGTAGCGTTGTAGGAGACGATCCTGGTATGTCTTTCTTAAGATTTGGTGGTTCAATTCACAATGACGATGCTGATAATGCTACTATTGTTGCTATTAGCCCTCAAGAAAGGGTTATAGAGCAAATTTATTTTAATTTTGACAATACTAAAATTATAAGTTCATCTGCTAGTGAATCGTCATTTTCAAGTATACCCCAGGAAGGTCACTACCTGTATAACTATGATAACAATGTAAACAGGTATAGTAGATTAGTAAATAGTAAAATCTTTAACCTTGAATCAGGAGCAGTAATAACTACTGATAACGCAGGATTAGTTATTGCAAGATCAGCTAACTTAGTTATTGATCCTAGTCCAACTCCTAGTCCAACTATATCAACATCCTTAACACCATCAGCTACACCTAGCGTTACACCGTCTATTTCGGTTACACCATCTGCTACACCAAGCGTTTCGGTTACACCGTCTATTACACCAAGTACATCACCACCATCATAACATGAAACAAATTTATTTTAATTATTATAGATATTTATAACAAACACACATAAAGAAATGGGATATTTAAATAACTCTGTAGTAACCGTAGATGCAATTCTCACTAAAAAAGGTAGAGAATTACTAGCACGAGGGGACGGTTCTTTTAAGATCACTCAATTTGCATTAGCAGATGACGAGATCGACTACACACTCTACAATCCGAGCCATCCCTCAGGTTCTGCTTTTTATGGAGAAGCAATCGAAAACATGCCGCTATTAGAAGCCTTTCCAGATGAAAATCAAATAATGAAATACAAACTAACTACTCTACCAAGAGGTACTTCTAAACTTCCAGTACTAGATCTCGGATTCGCCTCTATTACTCTTAAACAAGGAGCATCTTTAGCTATTACCCCTCAAACGCTAAACTATTTAGGAGCAACAACAAGCTTTGAAGCAAATGGATATACAGCAACAATTGCTGATACTAGAGTACTAAGTTCATTTGCCGGGGTAGGAATAAGCACAGAAGAAGCAGAAAGGTTAAATAGTACTACTACAGTAGGTACAAATGTATCAAAAACTGTAATTGGTACTTCTATTAATTTAACAGCAACTGCTATCAATACTTTATTCGGTACTAGAACACAATTGCAAACAACTATAACAGTAATAGGTAGAGACTCTGGTGCACGTCTTACATTACCTGTTACTATTACTAAAACTAATTAATTTATAAAAGATGTCGTTTAAAAGATTTGACCCTCAAGATATAGTAATTAGTGCTGAAGCCGTTACCGCACCAGTATGGAGTAACTCAGTAATAGAACTAAGTACTTTTTTTACCTCATCAGCTCAAGTAGCTGGAGCATCAGGAGCATACTATAATAATATTTATCAGACAGCTTCTGATGATACTACTGCAGCAGTTCAATTCTCTGTAGCATACGGAGATATAGTAGGATCGGGTTCCTTACATTTTAATTTAGCTGTAACTGGAGCTTCTCCTTCTAAAACTATCTACGGTCAATACAGATCATTAGTTTTAGGAGATGAAGAAGGAAACTTCGTATTCGGTTCTGAAACTGGATCTCACTTCTATGTTATATCAATCGATAGAGCAAGATATAAAGAAAAATTACTACCGGGTACTTTTAGTTTGGTACTATCAGGTTCAGATGATAATGCAGACGGAGCTCTTTTAAATTTAACTGATAACAGTCAAGTAGCAACTACTACTAACTTTAACGATGCTGGTAGAGTGTTCGAAGTAGTATCAGGAAGTTTAGGTAATGTTTACACAGGAATAAACGCAACAGGTCATTCTAAAGCTTCAGGTTCCTATGGATTTTTCTTACCAGATGTTGGTATTATAATTCTAAATGGAAAAACATTAGACGGTTCATCTGCTAACTCAGAAGGGGGAATAAATTTAGGTACTATACGTACGATGAATACTGAAGGAAGTGGTTCAGAAAAATTATTTAATGCTATTGAGAAAGGAGCATCATTTAAGCTTAATTCTGAAGAAACTATTTCTTCTAACTTTGTATTTGTAAGAGCAAGAAATGCGGAATTTAATTACTCTGCTAATCCTTCTAACGTAACAGGATCAGGTGAGCTAAGACACGATGTAATGGTTAACAACCCACAGGCTTATGCTACTTCAGTTGGACTATATAATGATAATAACGATTTACTCGCAACTGCTAAACTATCAAGACCTTTACTTAAAGACTTTACTAAAGAAGCACTGGTCCGTATAAAGCTTGACTTTTAATGAATGGGAGCCTACAAAAAGCTAAACAAACAGGATGTATACATTACATCATATGAAGCAAATAAGTCTTACCACATAGTTGGTGATAATGAATTTGAATCATTTGATGTAGATGGGTTCTATATCTTATCTAGCTCAGGAGATTACTTTCCTCAATTTTTCCACAACTATACTGGCAATTCAGGAACAATCTATAATGTTATTTTGAGCTATAATAGTTTACATCATCTGTACTATTCTAATTTTACTTTTGAATCTGAAGTAACCAACCAAAAACTACAATCAGGGTCTTTCGATAACTTTATAATGTCATCTCTATCGACAGGTTCATACAAGACTGGATTCAGGAATCTCCCTGATAGGTCAAACGTTTTTTCAGTTCCTAGGAAGCATACAGGTATGGGAATTAAACCCAACTCATTTATATTATCTGTATCAGGAGCAGCCGCCTTAGATTCTTACTCAGGCTCATTTTTCATAAGCGGATCAGATTATATAGAAGATGGACTTGACGGATTACCTGAAAGCTCAGATGATTATGTAGCAGCTCCTACTCCAGAAGAGTTATTAAGATCCGGTCCAGGTGCTGAAATAGTTGATGATGGAGAAGGAAACTTAGTAATTTCTTCTTCTAATTTTCTTTCAGAAACCGGAAGCTTTAAAGTTGGTGATATAATTTACCCTCACGGTTTATTTACCCTCACTTCTGGAAGTATGTTAAATTATTATAACACTGATTTAGATTTAAAATGGAAAGCAACCCACCCTATTTATACATATAATGTTAGATGTCAGGTAAAAGATCATGAATTAAACTTTACTCAACATCCGTCAGCGATTACAGGTTCAGAAGGAATACTTCATAATAATGTAACAGGAAGTACTTTTCAACCTTATATTACAACAGTAGGATTATATAACGATTCAGATGAATTATTAGCAGTAGCTAAGTTTGGTCAACCGGTACCTAAATCTGATAGTACTGAAATGACATTTGTAGTAAAATTAGATATGTAAATAAAAAAATTATGTCTCAGATAACTCTTAGAATAGCAAAAGGTTCAGCTCTGACTCAATCAGAGATGGATGACAACTTAAAGAATTTAATTAATTCCGCTTCGGTAGATATTACTACCGGACAACTATCTTTATTTACTTCTGAAAGTTCTGGAGCTGAAAAAGCGATAGATGTTAGACCTCAATGGTTTGGACTTAGCGGTTCATCAAGTACAGGAGTAGCTTCTATAACAGGTTCTCTTTTAGTAACTGGGGATATAACAGCACAGCAATTCAACACAGAAATAATTTCCTCATCAACTATATTTGAATCAGGTTCAACTATATTTGGTGATGATAGTAACGATACTCATCAGATAACAGGGAGCCTACTGGTTACTGGTTCTGAAACTTTAGAAGGTAATTTAACAGTAATAGGACAAGAAGTTCTATCCGGCAGCTTAACAGTATCTGGATCTGCTACAATTATTGAAGCTATCGACTCTACTGGTATGTCTAGTAAGATAAGATTTCATTATAATGAATTTGATGACTTACCTTCTGCTACTACTTATCATGGAATGTTTGCTCATGTACATGCAACAGGTTCAGCATACTATGCTCATAGTGGAGGCTGGGTAAGATTAGCTCAATCAGCTTCATTTGCTATACCTATAGCTACTTTAACGGCAGCAAGTGCATCACATGAGACTGCTATCAATACTCTCAACGCTAAAACATTAGTATCTTCTTCAGATCAAATAGACGGTGAAATATCAGGATCATTAGGAGTGAATGGTACATTAATAAGATCTTTAACAGGAACTGTTATATCTGGGTCGTTTACATTAACTTCAGCAAGTTTAGCTGCTGACATAACAACAAATTCATCAAGCTTAGCTGCTGATGTAGCAACAAACTTAGCTAGTATAGGTACACTAACAACAGATAAAGCTGATGCAAATAAGGTATCAGGTTCATTAGGTGATAATGCTACTTTAATTAGGTCTTTAACAGGTACTATAATATCCGGTTCATTTACTTCAACTTCAGCAAGCCTTGCTACTGACATTGCAACTAATCTAGCTAGTGTAAGTACATTAACAACTGACAAGGCTAATAAAAATGAAATCACAGGATCATTCGCACTAACTTCAGCAAGCCTTGCTACTGACATAACAACAAATCTAACCAGTATAGGTACATTAACAAGTGATAAAGCTAATAAAAGTGAAATATCAGGATCATTAGGTGATAATGCTACTTTAATTAGATCACTTACAGCAACAAGTATCTCTGGTTCATTAGGAGTAAATGCTAGTTTGATTAGGTCTTTAACAGGAGTAATCATTACAGGTTCTTTTGCAGCAGCAAGTGGTTCGTTTAGTACTAGAATAGGTACTTTGGAAGCTGCTGGTGGAGCTACACCTGGATTAGTATCTTCTTCTGCAGTAGGTGACGCTCAAGGTCAAATTAAAATTAACGATGTTAATGTAAATGTAAAAGACTTACAGACTACTAGCAACGTTACATTTGCAGACATAACCGGTTCAGGGTTACTTTCAGTTACCGGAACAGGTACTTCTCAATTTACTAGTCATTTGAAAGCTCACTGTCTAGGTATTGGAACAGATCCATCTGGTACTACAGGTGAAATTAGAGCAGCAGGTGATATCACAGCATACTATTCTTCTGATGAAAGATTAAAAGAAAATATTACTAATATAAAAGAGCCTTTGCAAAAACTTTCTTATATTAACGGTGTAGAGTTTGACTGGATACCTAAAGAAGGTATTCACTCTAATGAAGGGCATGATGTAGGAGTCATTGCTCAAGAAATCGAAAAGGTGCTACCTGAGTTAGTAACTGATCGAGAAAACGGATTTAAAGCCGTACGTTATGAAAAAATTGTCGCGTTATTGATTGAAGCAGTTAAAGAACAGCAGTTACAAATCGATGAGCTAAAGTCAAAGCTCTAGCGACAGAAACCAAATTATATGGAAATGACACTACCTTCCTGGAGTTACCAGGGTAGGATCTTCAACGATATAACAGACTTCCCAAAAGGTACATACGGGTTTATATACGAAGTACTACATAAACCTACAGGTCTAAAGTATCTTGGTAAAAAAGTATTGCGATTCGAAAGAAATAAAAGATTAGGAAAAAGAGCGTTAGAAGCTTTAAGAGAGGAAAGAAAAGCAAAAGGTATCGGAGGACGTACTCCTCTTAAACAGAAGATCATTACCGAGTCGGACTGGAAAGATTATTATGGTTCCCATCCGAAAATAAAACAGCTTGTAAAAGAATCTAAAGATCTTAGAGCAGATTTCGAAAAAAAAATACTTGATTTTGTTCCTAACAAAAAGCTTCTTACATATTATGAATGTAAACACCTATTTATAAATGACGTCCTTGAGACATATAGTCATCAGTATATAAATGATAACATCTTAGGAAAGTTTTATAGAAAAGACTTTAACAATGATTAAACTAAAAGAAGTAATAGGATACCCATCCTTACAGTATCACATAGACAACGGACTATCATTACATGAGCATGTCTACCGTTATAACTCTGATGCCTTTATACAATTATTCAAAGAAGCAAGAGAAGCTCTTAGCAACGAGGAAATCGAGCTTAGCGAAGAAGATATAGATCTTTTAGAAACTACAGATATAGGAGAGTACGGAGACTATAACGGAATGAAAGTTCCTTTAGACTTACCAATGGTATCTGTAGGAAAAGCAAATCCACTTTTCGAAATAGGCTGTATGATTGATAGTATGATTGAAAATGAAGATACTATTGATGAAGCTACTTCAATCGACGAAATGATTGACTTCGACTTAGTAAAAGAATTAGTAGAATCAATCGGAGGTACTATTAATATGGAAAACTTTAGAAAAGCTGTTAAACTACAGAATGAATCTTTTGATTACTCTGGCTTTGATATGTTAAAAGCTTCAGTTGATTATATGAATGAAGCAGAGTACCAAGGTAAAAAAGTAGCACTTAACAAACCAAAACGTGGAGGATCTAAAAAGTTCTACGTTTATGTTAAGTCTAAGAAAGGTAACGTTAAAAAAGTATCATTCGGTGATACTGGATTATCAGTTAAGTTGAAACAAAGAGGAGCTAGAGCATCTTTCGCAGCTCGTCATAAGTGTTCAACAAAGAAAGATAAAACAAAAGCAGGTTATTGGTCATGTAATATTGGCCGTTATTGGAAATCATTAGGCGGTTCATCTAACTTCTCAGGATATTGGTAGTATGAAATTAAGTAAGATATTATTTGAAGAAACTCAAAAGAGCTTTAATGACTTTGCTGAAGGTAGAGGAGCAGGAGCAGGTAAGATTGCTTCATCCGCTAAAGATAAAGGAGGCGACTCCATGTTAACTCACCACCACTTTAATGTAAAGCTTCCTTACTATAAGAAGGCAGCAGCAGGTAACTTTGATTTAGAAAAAGCTAAAAAAGAGTTTGAAACTACACATAAAAGTATTAACTTCAATATGAAGCCTATAGATTTTCAAAAACAAATGGGCAGATTAGAAGTACTTGGAGAGTTAATCATTAAGCATGGCTAGACCCTATACCGAAATACACTCAGAAAATTTCATTACTAGAACATTTGTAGAGGAAACTCCGTCATTTGAATTCGTATGGCATAGAGACAAAGAAGACCGTATAGTACAAGCTATGCACGATACTGATTGGCAATTTCAATTGGACAACGATATTCCACGTAGATTAGTAAAAGAGAAACTATTTATACCAAAAGAGACGTATCACCGATTATTAAAAGGAACAGGTGATTTAGTTGTAAAGATATGGCAAAAGTATTAAATTTAGGTAACTATAAAGGAGAGTCTAAAAAAAAGAGACCAGGCATACATGCTAAATCTAAGACATCAAAATTAAAAACTTCTAAGAACTATCAAAAGAAGTATAAAGGACAAGGAAAATGAAACTTAGTAAAATTATATTAGCAGAAAGTACTAAGGTAACAGACTTACAAAATCTTACCTTCGAGCTCCTTTTATCTATGTTTGGGAAGAAACCTATGTTTGGCTTTAACTTACCTAACCCTGACGATTCATACAGAAGCATACAAAATAGTGAAGATTTAGAAAGTTGGAAAGCAGGTATAGAAAATAAATACGGCAACGTAAATCTAAAAATTGATACTGAAGTACAATCTCCTCGGGAAAGAGTACAAGTATTAGATAATAAATTTAGAGCAGACAAAAAAAGTTATACAGCTGGTAAAGCAGCTTATTTAGATAGAGAAAGATCTGCTGGTAGAACATCCGGATTAGATTAGAAATTATGAAGTTATCAAAAATTATTTTAGAAAATAAAAAATATGTAGTAAGAGAACAGCTAGATCTGTCAGAAAACGACATAATTAAACTAGCTGAAGCTATCTCTACTAAACTCCAAGACTACTTAGATGTAGATAATAAATCTTTATTAGAGCAAACAGTAACAGCTGCTATTAGTGATTTATTATTTAAAGAAGATAAGTAGTTGTTTCTTCGATAATTTATTCTTATCTTAACTAATAAGATACGGACGAGTTATATGGACTATACATTTTTATTAGGTTCCATTGAAAATATTTTAGGTAAGAGTAGTAAGAGGGCTAGAGATAATTATGCTTTTCACTGCCCATTTTGCAATCACCGCAAACCTAAATTAGAGATAAATATGGCAACCAACGAGGAAGGTAAGAATTTCTGGGAGTGTTGGGTATGTCAAACAAGGGGTAGAACTATTCGTTCTCTACTTTACCAACTTAAGACTCCTAAAGATCAAGCTTCTGAAATTTTAAAGTACTTACCAAAAGGTTCTTTTATAGAATTTAAAGGACTATCTATTATAGAACTACCAAAGGAGTATCAACCACTTTATAATTCATCACCTACTTCAGTTATAGCAAATTTAGTAAAAAAATATCTATATGAGAGAGGACTTACCAATAATGATTTTATTAAATATGGGATTGGATACTGTACATCTGGAGAGTATGGAGGACGAGTTATTATCCCAAGTTATTCTGAATCCAATACACTCAACTTCTTTGTTGCACGATCTTATGATGGCAACTATTTTAAGTACAAAAATCCAGAAACAAGTAAAGACATAATATTCTTTGAAAATTTAATTAACTGGAATCAACCAATTATTTTATGTGAAGGTGTTTTTGATGCAATAGCTATCAAACGAAACGCTATTCCTTTATTAGGTAAAAGTATATCTACCTCACTCTACAAAAAAATTATCACCAGTAAAGTAAATGATATATACGTAGCTCTCGATACTGATGCTAAAGACAGAGCATTAGAAATAGGAGAGAAATTTCTAAATCAAGGTAAAAGAGTATTTTTAGTTGACTTACCCGACAAAGACCCATCCCAAATGGGCTTTAAACCTTTTACCGTACATATTCAAACTGCAAAAGAGTTAGACATTTCTAGTCTAATGATGCACAAACTAGACCTATGATTAAACAAGGTATGAACATTCTCGAACAAAACGAGAAGAAAAGATTAGACTTCAACCCCGATTTAAAGCAAATTAATTTTTTGGACCGCAGAGTCTATAAGAGAGGCGAAGGAGTATATTACCCGTCCGTAACTACAATACTCCAGTATATGCCCAAAAATAAGTTCTTCGAGACATGGATGAAGGACGTTGGGCATAACGCCGACCTTATAATGAGGAAAGCAGGTAAAGAAGGTACTCAAGTACATGAAGCAGCAGAAGACCTAGTAGAAGGAAAAGAAGTTAGCTGGATGGATGACTACGGTAGAGCTAAATACTCTCAACTGGTTTGGGAGATGATACTTAAGTTTGCTGATTTTTGGAAGTCTCATAAACCTGAACTAATATCTTCAGAACAATTTGTATGGTCTGACGAACATAAGTTTGCAGGTACAGCTGATATAGTATGTAAGATGAACGGAGAAGTGTGGCTAATAGATATAAAAACGTCTAACAGCATACATAAATCATATGACCTACAACTAGCTTCTTATGCAAAAGGACTTGAAGAGAGTAGGGGTATAAAGATTGATAGAACTGCTATACTTTGGTTGAAAGCTCAATCTAGAGGTCCGTCTAAACAAAAGAAAGTTATCCAAGGCAAAGGATGGAAGCTATTACAGATAGATGAGATCGAAAAGAATTTTGAACTGTTTAAACTTATTTATAAATTATATGAATTAGAAAACCCAAATACCGAACCTATTTATAATAGTTACCCAACAACAGTAAAAGTATGAAAAAAAGTTTGATATATGTATTTATTTTCTTATCTTTATATAGCTGCGGAAGTTATTCTGTAGCAACTAAAAATAAAGGTTATGATATTGAATACATTCTTGCAGTTAATAAATCAGGAGATACAATTAATGTCCCATATAGTTCTAAATACTTTAATAAAAACTATGGATATTCAAACCCCTATAGGTGGGATTTCAACTATAACTGGAACAGCTGGAACTACAATAACTACTGGAACAACGGATACTATGGATGGAACCAACCTTATTTTTATTGGAATAATCGCCGCCCTATTTATTATAGGTCATCTTATAGACCGGCACCTAAACCAAAAAACAGAATCAGAGTTAACAGCCCTAGAGGAAGAGCACAACCAAGATTAAGAAATGAAACTATCAACAATACTCCTAGAAGACCGCAACAAACCCAAAGCCGTAATAATGGCAGGAGGAGCGGGATCAGGCAAGTCGTACCTTCTCAACCAACTCAACCTAGACAGCCTAGAACAGTTCAACCCAGACAAGTACGTCGAGGACAAGGATCACCCGTACTTCAACAATCTCGGGGCAGCCAGCCGTCAGGTGGAAAAGGACGTACTAGCAGCGGCAGAAGACAAAACTAGCCTAGTATGGGACACTACTGCTTCAGGAGTTAAGTTTGATGAGAACTTAAACAAACTCCTCAAAGGTGGCTATGACGTATATATGGTCATGGTTTATACCCATCCTATGATATCTTATATAT
>ERZ1048068.688-NODE-688-length-29133-cov-9.212222_pt1 | contig 29133 bp, 22 predicted proteins | sample MGYA00383098_ERZ1048068 | MGnify/ENA primary metagenome ERZ1048068 (study PRJEB29581, sample SAMEA5548368) | metagenome | biome: marine; feature: coastal; material: water | depth 1 m | study: Short-term variability in the microbial, nano- and picoplankton dynamics... | reverse complement strand
TTCACTCATTTACGTTGATTACCTTTTGATAACTATAAATAAATTCTAAGCTTGAAATTTTACCTTTGTCTAAACCTAAAAAATCGTGACGATACTCAATTCACAAAACGCATATTTGGTTCTTGCAGATGGTACTGTTTTTCAAGGCAAAGCTATCGGTAAAATAGGAACAACTACTGGAGAAATTGCTTTCAATACTGGGATGACTGGATATCAAGAGGTATTTACCGACCCTTCTTATTTTGGACAAATCCTAGTAATGACTATGGACCATATAGGAAACTATGGAGCAATGGAAGCAGATAGCGAATCGGGTTCTATAAAAATAGCTGGATTAGTGTGTAAGAACTACTCTCCGATGCATAGTAGGATTATGGCAGATAGTAGTCTAAACGATTATTTCATCGAGCACGGCTTTACTGGTATAAGTGATGTAGATACTCGCGAAATCGTTAAGCACATCCGTGACAAGGGTGCTATGAATGCCATCATTAGCTCTGAAATATTAGATGTAGAGAAGCTCAAAAAAATAGTGAAAGAAGTGCCAAGCATGGAAGGCCTTGAATTGAGTTCCAAGGTTTGGAGCAACGAGAGTTATGAGGTGAATGAAAGTGGCTCACATAAGGTAGCACTTTTAGATTTAGGCAGTAAAGAAAATATTATAAACTGTCTTACTGAAAGAGGCTGTCACGTGAAGGTTTTTCCTGGAGATACTTCATATTCAGATATGAAGTCTTGGAATCCTGATGGATTTATGATAAGTAATGGACCTGGAGATCCAGCTGCTATGCCTTATGCTGTGAAAACGATCCAGGAGATATTAGAAGCAAATGAGAAAATATTTGGTATCTGCTTAGGAAGCCAGATCTTAGCCCAAGCAGTAGGAATGTCCACCTACAAACTAAAAAAAGGACATAGAGGACAAAATCATCCTGTTCAAAACTTGCTTACTGGTAAAAGTGAAATTACCTCACAGAATCACGGTTTTGCTATTGATTCTGAATCAAATTCAGGTACAGCTGAGATTACACACGTGAACCTGAATGATAATACTGTGGAGGGTATCAGAGTGAAAGATAAAAATGCATTTGCTGTACAATATCACCCTGAAGCTAGTCCGGGACCGCACGATAGTCGTTATTTATTTGATGACTTCGTAGCTATGATGAATTAAATTTAGTGAACAGATCTAATTTGTCTCCCATTTTAATTCAGTAAATAAAAGCATAAGTTGGCAGTTATTGTACAAAGTACTAAAACTCCGTATTATTGTAACTTATTACATAAAAATTTAAAAATGAATATTCACAAAATAAAATAAATTATGAGCGAAATAGCACACATACACGCAAGACAAATCCTAGATAGTAGAGGGAATCCAACTATAGAAGTAGACGTATTTACAGAAGATGGTTCTTTTGGTAGAGCTGCTGTCCCAAGTGGAGCAAGTACAGGTGTTCACGAAGCTGTGGAGCTTAGAGATGGTGACAAGGCAAATTATATGGGTAAAAGCGTGATGAAGGCTGTTACCAATGTGAATACAATTATTGCAGATGAAATAATTGGAGAAGACGCTTTTGAACAAGTACATATCGATCATAAAATGATTCAGATGGATGGTACAGATAACAAATCTGAACTCGGTGCTAATGCTATGTTGGCAGTAAGTCTTGCTGTAGCACATGCCGCAGCTGAAGAAAGTAGCCAACCTCTCTATCGCTATCTTGGTGGAGTAAGTGCTTGTACATTGCCTATACCAATGATGAATATTATAAATGGAGGAAGTCACGCTGATAATTCAATTGATTTTCAAGAGTTTATGATTATGCCTACAGGTGCAGATACTTTTAGTGAAGCATTGAAAATGGGCGTTGAGACTTTTCATCACTTGAAAAAAGTCCTTTCCAGCAAAGGGTATAGCACAAACGTAGGGGACGAAGGTGGATTTGCTCCAAACATCAAAAGCAATGAAGAGGCTATTGAGACAGTGCTTCAAGCGATTGAGTCTGCTGGGTATAGACCAGGTGAAGACATTTATATAGCGATGGATGCTGCTACTTCTGAATTTTATGATAAGGAAACAGGGCTGTATACATTCAGCAAATCTGATAAAAGACAGCTAAGCAGTGAGGAAATGGCTGATTATTGGAAGAACTGGACTGAAAAATATCCAATTCTAAGTATCGAAGATGGATTAGACGAGGATGATTGGAAAGGTTGGAAATATTTGACCGAGCAAATAGGCGATAAAGTACAATTAGTGGGAGATGATTTATTTGTGACGAATGTAGATAGACTTCAGCGAGGGATCAATGAAGGAATAGCGAATTCCATATTAGTGAAAGTGAACCAAATAGGGACACTTACTGAGACAATAAACGCTATTAATTTAGCTACAGAGCATAGTTATACAAATATTATCTCACACAGAAGTGGGGAGACTGAGGATGCGACTATTGCAGATCTTGCAGTTGCTATGAATAGTGGTCTGATTAAGACAGGTTCAGCATCTCGAAGTGATAGAATGGCAAAATACAATCAATTGCTTCGTATAGAAGAGGAACTTGATCATACTGCCAAGTATAACGGTAGAAATTTCAAGTTTCTGTAATAAACAGAAATTGCTCTCATTAAAGAGTCGGTTTTAGTTATATTCGAGAAGTTCATAGCTGATATGCTTGTAAAACTCTCGACTACGCTCACTCTGTTGTTTTTTTATTTGGCAGGATTCTGCCAGAGTGTTAGTATCGCGTCTCCCGATGAGGTGTGCCTCAATGAAGTTGTTTCTTTACAAGCGAATACTTCCGGCGGTGTCTCTTCATATAGTTGGAATCTAGGAGATAATACTACAAGTACCCAGAAAAACCCTTCTCATTCTTATAAAATAGTTGGAGCTAAAACTGTTACACTCGAAGTGTCTTTTAATGACGGTACCAAGCTAACAGATACTAAAACAATCACAGTTCACGATTTACCCAAAGCAGATTTTGACTTGGTTAACTCTAGTTTTTGTTTCAATTCACAAGACGTCTGTTTAAATGATAAGAGTACAATGGGTTCGACCACCACAGGATACGCCACTAGGCTTGTACTTTGGGGCGACGGAGCTCAATCAATTTCTAATTCTCCTGCATCTAACATAAGAACATGCTATTCTTCATACCCTAAACCAAGTAATGTACCTTATCGAATTGCTGTAGAAGTAAAAAATGATAAAGGGTGTGAAGATAAGTGGGGGAAGGATATTTCCATTTTGGGGGATTACGTGCCACGATTTAAATATAGAAGAAAAGCGGCTACTTGCGATGAGCAAGAGGTCTGTTTCACGAATGATTCATCGACTCAAAACAGTAACATCTCTAGTTTTGAATGGGACTTTGGTGATGGCACTGCTGGAAATAGTACTACTTGGAAAGCTCTTTGTCATAAGTACACTGTTAACGGTATCTACAGAGCAACACTAAGAGTGACCTTGAAAAATGGCTGTGTATCGACTTACTCTAGAGTTTTTAGCATAAAAACATACGATTTTGAAGTTAATCCAACACTATTTGACAGTGTGCAGTGCTATCCTAAAGGTTTTACAGCAAGTCATTCTCCGGTGCCGGGGGCTACCTATTCCTGGCAACTATTCAGTAAGGATACGGTTTTTCTGTCAAACCTAGGCTTTGGTATGGTGCAAGAACTTCAGGTGCCTTGTCCTGGTGACTATTTAGTGAAGTTAGCAATAAGAGTAGGGGAATGTTCAAAACAAAGCAGGTTCTTTTCCATAAAATCAAGAGGTGTGTTTGCGGATTTCATAATACTAAATAGAGATCAATGTCCAGATGTAGACACTGTATATGCTGTAAATACTTCAAAATGGCATCCTGAAGCTGATGTGACTTATGAATGGAGTTTCTCTGATACAACGTCGCCTCAGAATTGTGTAGGATGGGAAACCAATTGTAACTACGATGATGACTTAAATTCAAGGCATTTATATGGCGGTTTTGGTTGCTTTGAAATCAAACTTATTGCCACGGATAAAGTTTCAGGTTGCGTGAGCGAGTTGACGGACACAGCCTCAGTTGTAAATCCTGTAGATTTATTTTACATACATGAGCTGAATAGACCCTGTTACGGCTCTAAAATAGAGTATGGAGTTAGTTTTACTGCCAATAATGTGTGCAATGGTAGGTTTTCTATCTGTTTAGATTCCCTAGCAGATGATAAGACATTTTCACCTCTTTCAGGTACAATTTATAGTGACGTGGCAGATTCTAACGGTTGGGTGACCGTGGGACTAGCTTCAGAATTTGGTGATGAAAAAGTATATACTGCACCAGATACTGCAGCTTACTATCTCGACCCTTCAAACAGGTGCTTAGATACTGTGTGGTTTCATCATTGGTTCCAATTACATCCAGAACCAGTTCCAGAGTTTTCACTTAGTTCAGATACTACTTGTTTACCTATTACTTATCAAATAGATTATACTGGAGATGAATCAGAGAGGCTTATTTATTATTCTCACCGCTGGTCGGAGGACTTAGATTGGATCTATGATACTACGTCAGGAAAAGATCTTAAAAGTCTGACACATACTTTTTATAAAGAGGGGCTAAATACTATAGAGGTTGTGATAGAAGATACATTTGGGTGCTACTCTAATGTGTTGTATAAACAAAGTCTTGGCTTCCAAAATGAGTTTGTAAGTATATCCATTATCTGTGCCGGTATGGAGATACAGTTTATAGATAATATAAAATACTTTTTTGATACCACATCTTGGTGGAGGGATACCTCAAACTTAGAACAGATATCTTGGGATTTCGATGATGGGCGGGGCTTTGTAACTAAAGGGTCATTGCCTAGTTATAAATTTAATAAAACGGGTATTTACCAAGTACGAATGGCCAGTGTTGACAAGAGCGGATGTGCAGATACTGCGTATGGTACGGTTAATGTTGGTAATGTCATTGCAAACATGGAAGACAACTCAGAGGACTACTTGTGCGATCAGATTATTCAATTTTTTGACTCATCGTATTTTTCATTTCAAAATAGCGGGGATAGGATAAAATCATATTACTGGGATTTTGGTGATAATACTAAAGAGAGTTATCTCAAAAATCCGTTTCACTATTACAGTAAGAACGGAAGTTTTATAGTAACGCTTGCTGTGGAAACAGATGCGGGATGTAAGGATACGGCACAGATACCCATTTATTTAAAAGGTCCAGAGCCTTACTTTGATATTCTGTTCGATACTGTCGGTTGTGTACCTTTTACCGCTGAATTTAAGAGCAATAGTAAGTTGGTGTCTTCCTATAATTGGTATATGGGAGATGATCAGAATACACTGATATCAAGTAGCAACGACACTTCATTTTCTTTCACCTACAACAAACCTGGCACATATTATATTAGGCTAGAAGGTAGTGATAGTTTCTTCAATGCTTTAGCAGGGAACACCTATACGTGTTCAGCGGTATTCCCAGATACTGCTTCAGGTGATACTTTACAGAGGGTGGTAGTTTTACCTATCCCACAAGCGGATTTTAGATTTGTCGAGCCTGTATGTGTTGGTCAAGAAGTTGTATTTACGCCAATGTCAGATTCAATTTATAAATCTCACAGATGGAGGATTAGAGATGGTTATGCAGTAACAAATGGGGACTACAATTTTACCTTTGAGAAAACAGGCACTTACAATATAGAGTACACACCAACCTATGAACCTGAGGGACCCTATCAAAGAGCATGCTTTGATACCGCCTCCTATACAGTAGATGTTAGAGAAGTTAGAGCGGCATTTTCGGCTAGGTCAGAAGGAATCTGCAATGACTACATATTTACGGATTCATCTCTAAATGCCACAAGTTACTTATGGGACTTTGGACAACTCTCAAGTGGGAAAAAGAACACCAGTGTATCAAAAGATACAAGACATTCCTACAAACAAGGTAATGGAACATTTACTGTTTCACTGATTGTGCAAGATGAGTATGGGTGTTTTGATACTGCATTTTTGGATATAGAATCTGAGTTTTACAAAGAATTGAATCTATACAATGTATTCACTCCAAATGGTGACGGTTTTAACGATGATTTTAGAATGGAAGTAGTCAATCAGAGCTACTTTAGACTTGATATCTTCAATAGATATGGAGAACTAGTATTCCGAACCAACGACCCCAACGAGTCTTGGAATGGTAAGCTCAATAACCAAGAAAATGAGCTACCTGCATCCACATATTTTTACATAGTTGATTATCAATTCAACTGTGATAATAAAAGACGAAAAGCGGAAGGTATAGTTGAATTAATTAGGCCTTAAGCCTTGCTATAGTTTATAGTACACTTTGTGGTTATTGTTCACAAGAGTGTTTAAATGGGCCTTTGAGGATTTCTATTTTCGCAAGGTTATTCCTGATGGCAATTTTTAAGAAAAAGTCTCCAAAGAAGACTAAGAAAACAAAAGCAACTAATTCCGAAGACAATAAGTTGATATATAAGTCTTTAGGTGGGATTTCGATGCTTTTTTCAGTGTTCGTTTTGTTAGCTTCTGTTAGCTATTTATTCTCTTGGAGAGCAGATCAGAGCATCCTCAGTTTAGGTGTTTCTGAATTGTTGTTTGACTTCACGAACAACATCCCAAAGAACTTCATGGGGAAATTAGGTGCATTTTTCTCTCATTTATTTATTTATAATGGATTTGGAATTGGCTCGTTCCTGCTTTATCCGATATTTTTCATACTCGGTTACAACTTATATTTCAATGGCATATTTAAAATAAAGCCTAAAACAGTTAGTAAACTTTTGGTTACGGCTATTTGGATATCTTTAGTTTGTGCTCTTGTACTTTCAAAGTCATATTCATTGTATAGTGGATTGATTGGGTATGGAGTCTATCTTTTTTCAAAGTCATTAGTTGGAACTATTGGGATGATCCTTGTGTTAGGACTCGTGACTTTATTATTCCTATATGTTGCTTTCAGTATAGATATTCTTCAGAGTATTAAGAGTAAACGAATGCTGAAGAGACAGCCTGAAGCTGGAGAACCGAATGCGGATGATGTTAAAAAGCCGATTATTGGTAGTGACGATTCTCTATTTGATAAAGATAATATAACACTTGATGCAACTGAAGAATACAAAAGGGATGATGAAGATAAAGAGTTGACTTTAGAAGTGAGTTCTACATTAGAACAAGAGACACCTGAAGAAACTACAATAGAGTTGAAGAGTGAAATAGAAAACACCTCTGAGCCCGATGCAGATTTAGAGCTGGAAATCTCGGAAGAAGTGGAGGAGGAGAAACTCGATAAAAAAGTAGCAAAAGAACATTATACCATAGACGAACCGTTTGATCCTCGATTAGAGTTGAGAGACTACCAATTCCCAAAAGTTGAGTTTCTAAAAAATTATGAGGAAGGAAATAAAACAGAAGTGTCTAAAGATGACTTAGAAAAGAGTAAGAATCTAATAGTTCAAACGCTAAGTAACTACAAGATAGGAATAGCTAGTATTAAGGCTACTATTGGCCCTACAGTTACTCTTTTTGAAATAGTTCCTGAGAAAGGCGTTCGTATATCTAAAATTAAGAATCTTGAAGATGATATTGCTCTGAGTTTAGCTGCTTTAGGAATTAGAATAATAGCTCCAATCCCTGGGAAAGGTACAATTGGTATAGAAGTTCCAAACAAGAAGCCAGAAATAGTGAGTATGTATTCAGTAATAGCAAGTGCTAAGTATCAAAACTCAAAGGCCGCATTACCTGTGTGCCTAGGAAAAACGATAGCAAATGAGGTATTTGTTGCTGATTTAGCTAAAATGCCTCACTTATTAATGGCGGGAGCCACTGGTCAAGGTAAATCCGTTGGACTAAATGCTATCATTGTTTCTTTATTGTACAGAAAGCATCCATCCGAACTGAAATTTGTGATGGTAGATCCTAAGAAGGTAGAATTATCCCTGTTTCAAACTATTGAAAGACATTATCTTGCCAAATTACCAGGAGAAGGAGACGCTATTATCACGGATAATAAACAGGTAATTACTACACTCAACTCTTTATGTGTAGAAATGGATGACAGATATAAATTGCTACAAACCGCCTTAGTTAGAAATATAAAAGAGTACAATGAAAAGTTTATAAAACGGAAGTTGAACCCAAATGATGGACACAAGTACCTTCCGTATATCGTTGTGGTCATAGATGAGGTTGCAGATCTTATAATGACCTCCGGAAAGGAAGTGGAGCACCCAATTGGAAGATTAGCACAGTTAGCTAGAGCTATTGGTATTCATTTGATATTGGCAACTCAACGTCCATCTGTAAATATCATCACTGGTACAATAAAAGCGAACTTTCCGGCTAGAATTGCATTTAGAGTGAGTAGTAAAATTGATTCACGAACTATTTTAGATGGAAATGGAGCGGATCAATTGATAGGGAAGGGAGATATGCTTTATTCTACGGGTAGCGAATTAGTTAGATTACAGTGTCCATTTGTCGATACACCTGAGGTAGATGAAATTACAGGCTTTATCGGAAATCAAAGAGGATTTCCCGATTCTCACTTACTTCCTGAAGTGCGAGAAGAAAATGATGGAGAAGTCGGTGAATTTGATGCAAGTGATAGAGATGCACTTTTTGAAGATGCCGCACGTATCGTTGTGCAGCACCAGTCTGGAAGTACTAGTCTTATACAACGACGTCTAAAAGTAGGATATAATCGTGCAGGTCGCTTGATTGATCAGTTAGAAGCTGCTAATATTGTGGGCCCTTTTGAGGGGAGTAAAGCTAGACAGGTACTTTTACCTGACGAATACGCTTTGGAACAGTATTTGAATAACCTTCATTAGAAAAAACAATCGGAATGAAAAAAGCACTAACTATATTTTCAATTTTCACTTTACTTTTTTTCTTGTCACCTCTCACATCTGTGTCAGGAACTGAGGATAATAAAAGTGCTCAACTATTAAGTAGGTTAAGTAAGACGTATAAAAATTACAAGTCCATCAAGGCAAGTTTTACAGTTAACATAAGAAACAAACAATCGAATACCTCTGTGAAGCAGTCAGGAGTACTGTACCAAAAAGGTAAAAAATTCAGAGTAAATATGTCTGGTCAAGAAGTTTTCTGTGATGGAAAGACGATATGGACATTCTTAGAAGATGCAAATGAAGTGCAGATTTCAAAATTTGATCCTAAGTCAATGGACGTAAATCCTTCTGAGATATTTACAATCTACGAGAAAGGTTTTTCTCATAGGTATGCCGGGCCGGTTACAGATGGAGCAACCTTTTTAGAAGTGGTAGAATTAACACCTACAGATAAAAATAAAGGTTACTTCAAGGTTAAGATAGGAATTGATAAAGTTGCTAGTAAAATTAAAGAGATGTCTGTATATAGCAAGAATGGCTTGATTACTACTTACGTCATACAAAAGTTTGAGCCAAATGTTCAAATAAATGATAGTTACTTTAAATTCGATCCTAAGGATAAGCCAGGGGTTATTGAGATAGATTTAAGATAGTAAAAAAGACTATAAAAAAAGGAGAGCTAATTAGCTCTCCTTTTTTATTTCTAATAAATTATTGTGTTAAGATTGTTTTGGCTTCTTATCTAGTTCCTCAAAATATAATTATTGCTATTGTATTCTGGAACTATTCTCTTCATAATCTGAACAAGTTTTTGATTCTGAAGAGTTTCCTGACCTTGAAACATATCTGTGATCATTTGATTGATCTCTAGATAATTGTACTCAGGTACTTTTGCTACCATAATCTTAGGGTTATGGGTCCCGACCGTATTTTCTTTATCATTCAGTAGCTCCTCTTTGAGTTTTTCGCCAGGTCTTAATCCAGTAAATTTAATTTCAATGTCTTCCTCTTCCTTTAAGCCGGAGAGTCTGATCATTTTTCTAGCTAAATCCACTATTTTTACTGACTTACCCATATCAAGTATGAATATCTCACCACCTATACCCATTACACCAGCCTCAAGAACAAGCTGACAAGCTTCAGGTATGGTCATAAAGTATCTTGTAATATCTCGGTGTGTTACGGTTATTGGGCCTCCATTTTCTATTTGCTTTGTAAATAAAGGTATAACAGATCCATTACTGCCTAAGACGTTTCCAAAGCGGGTAGTAATATACTTGGTGTGTGAGTCAGATTCTAGACTTAGCTTCGCATTAAGAGATTGAACATACATCTCGGCTATTCTTTTTGAAGCACCCATAATATTTGTAGGGTTTACAGCCTTATCAGTGCTTATGAATACGAATTTCTTAAGTTTATACTTGTTTGAGAGATTTGCTATTATTTGAGTGCCAAATACATTATTATTTAGAGCCTCATACGGATTATCTTCCACTAAAGGTACGTGCTTGTATGCAGCAGCACGGAACACATAATTTGGATTGTAGTATTCGAATACTCGCTCCATTCTCGCTGTGTTGCAAACGTCTGCCACTACGATTTCAATGTTTACCTTAGATTCTAGTTCCTTCTCAATTTCATATAAAGGAGTTTCACCTTGATCAATAAGTATTACAGACTTTGGTTTGAAGTTTAGACATTGTCTTACAATTTCACTTCCAATAGAGCCTGCTGCTCCTGTGATAAGAATTACTTGATTCTTGAGATCTAAACTGATATTCTTTTTATTTAGAATAATAGGATCTCTTTCTAACAAATCCTCAATCTTAACTGCCTTTATACTTTTGGGGTTAAACTCGCCATTGATCCTAGCAGATATTGGAGGTATGGTCTTTATGGCAATTCCATGTTTCAGTGAAGATTCTATTATTTTCTTTTTTTTGAAGGAGTTAAAGAACTTATTGCAATAACAAGTTCTGTATTTGACCTGTTCCTCATGATATTCATCAAATCAGTTGAAGGTTTGTATATTTTTACGCCTTCTACAGACTTATTTATTAGCTTTTTGTTATCATCAAAAAAAGCAATAACTCTTTTTGTTTGAGCATTATTTTGTTCAAGTGAACGTTTTACCAAGACTCCAGCTTCTCCAGCACCGTAAATGATTACATCTTTAGTGACACTCGGGTGAATGGATTCAGCGTACTGTTTGTACAGCAGCTTAAACATTATTCTAAAAGCAGATAAAAAAAATACTAAGATAAATGCGTCAATTACTATAACTGCTGGCTTTATTAAGTGTCGACCAGTGAAGTAGTAAACAGTGCCTTCAAAAATGAACAGGAGTATAGTACTTAGAGATACTGTAAAGAATATTCTTACAGCATCTTGCGTACTGGTGTATCGTATAATTCCGGTGTAAGATCTAGTAGCAATTAATCCTATTAATCGGATGCTAATGATAAAGACTAAAGAAAATGCAATATCCACAAATACGATGACCTGTATGCTGATAGCCTCCAGAATAAGGTTAGCCAATGCGAAAGAAAAAATACTTATCAGCAGATCTATAACAAAAATTACAGAACGTGGGGTGTTTTGGTTAATTATTCCTTCAAGGTTTGTCATAGTATTTTATACTATCTTCACAAAAAGACATAACTTATAGTTAACCTCAAAATTTTGAATTTTAGTAAGTTAACCTCTTAAACTTTGCGAAGTTTAGCAAACTTTAAGACTAGTGTCTTTTCTCCAAAATCTTCAAAATTAATTGTTGCTTTTTGAGAATCTGAGTCGCCATCTAGTTTTGTAACTTTACCTTTTCCAAATCTCTGATGCTCTACTATCATTTCAACAGCTATATCAGACATGTCCGAAGGAACGAAGTTAGATATCGCTGGGGGTCTTATAATTTTTGGTTTGGTTTGTTTAGAAATGATTCTCTTCAAACCACTTGGAGTGTTAGTTAGGTTCATGTTGTCTTGAACTCTGCCAATTACTTCTTTTTTCTTAGTCAAGATCCTTCGGTCCAACTCAAGATAATCATTGTCTATCTCATCAATAAATCTACTTGGCTCACAAGGTAGGAGAGTACCAAAACGGAATCTTGACGTTGCGAAAGAAAGCACTAAATCTTCTTCAGCACGTGTAATGGCCACGTAAAACAATCTTCGTTCTTCCTCAAGCTCAGACCTTGAGCCGAGAGACATTTGAGAAGGGAATAGGTTTTCTTCAAGACCAGAAACGTATACTTTTTTATATTCTAATCCTTTGGATTGGTGAATAGTCATTAAGGATACCTTATCCGTACTTTCGTCATCTCTGTCTGCATCTGTTAGTAAAGCTATATCCTGAAGATAGCTTCCTAAGTCTTTTTCACTTTCATTGGTATCATCCTCTACGAATTCTTTTATACCATTTAGAAGCTCAACTAGATTTTCGTATTTACTTATACCTTCTATGGTTTTGTCTTCATTTAGTACCTTAAGAATTTTGGTAGATCTCGCGATATGCATAGCAATATCATAAGCACTCTGAGTTTGGTTAAGTACTTCAAAACTCTTCATCATATTTACAAAATCTCTAAACTTGGGTATAGAGGTTTTGAGTTGTGGAAACAGATGAGCATTTGAGATGACTTCCCAGATAGTTGATTCCTGTTCTGAAGCTGCTACAATAACTCTCTCCATAGATGTCTTACCAATTCCTCGAGCAGGGTAATTTATAATGCGTTTTAAGGCTTGTTCATCATTAGGATTAGTAACCAGTCTTAGATATGCTATCAGATCTTTGATTTCTTTCCGTTGATAGAAACTCATACCTCCATATATTTTATATGGAATATTAAGCTTTCGCAAGGCTTCTTCTAAACTTCTTGATTGTGAATTCGTACGATAAAGTACTGCAAAATTGTTATTCACTTTCTGGTCAGTCATCTTCGTCTCAAAAATGTCTTGAGCGATAAGTTTTCCTTCCTCATTGTCAGTAACAGCTCGTAATACCTTTATCTTATTCCCTTTAGTATTGTCTGTCCAAACATTCTTTTCAAGTTGATCCTTGTTTTTTGCAATTACGCTGTTAGCAGCATTTACAATGGTATCACTGGATCTATAGTTCTGTTCCAGTTTATACACTTTGAGATCAGGATAGTCTTTTTCAAAGTTTAAAATATTCTTGATTGTTGCACCCCTAAAGGAATATATACTTTGGGCATCGTCGCCTACAACACAGATGTTTTCAAAGACACTCGCTAATTTTTTAACAATCATATATTGGCAATGATTTGTATCTTGATACTCATCAACCATTATGTATTTGAACTTATGCTGGTATTTATTTAAGACATCAGGGAAGTTATTGAGAAGCTTAAAGGTATTTAGTAACAAATCATCAAAATCCATGGCTCCAGCTTTAAAGCATCGCTTTGCATATTCCATATAAATCTCAAATATTTTGCCTCTGCCAGTCGTCTCGTCATAAGCTATGAGCTCAGATTGTTCCTGATATACATGAGCTTGAATAAGATTATTTTTCGCATTACTAATTCTAGATAACACATAGTTGGACTTGTATATTTTGTCATCTAGATTCATCTCCTTTACTATGGATTTGATTAGGCTTTTGCTGTCATCAGAATCATATATGGTAAAGTTATTTGGGTAGCCAAGTCTGTCTGATTCTATTCTGAGAATTTTTGCGAAAATGGAATGGAATGTACCCATCCAGATATTCTTTGCTTCAGGACCAACTACTGTTTCTATTCTTTGTCTCATTTCTTTTGCAGCCTTATTGGTAAAAGTTAGAGACAGTATGTTGAAAGAATCAATACCAGTAGCTATTAAATGAGCTATTCTATAGGTTAGAACCCTCGTTTTTCCTGATCCTGCACCAGCTATTATCATTACAGGTCCTGTGGTCTGTAGTACTGCTGCTTTCTGCTCCGGATTTAAAGATTGAAGATATTGTTGTTCAGTCATAACTAAGTGGTCTGATTTACTCTCCAAATCTCGGTTTTTAATTCTCAATTGTAGTAAGTAATTGGCAAACAATTTTTCACAATTCGTAAGTTTTTATACCATTGTAAAATAGTATGGAAATCAAATCGATATATATAGAAGGTATCTTAACCATTCAACCCTCAGTTTTTGGTGATCAGAGGGGGCATTTTTTTGAAAGCTTTAGAAGGGATTCGATGAAAAATCACGGTGTGTCAGAAGACTTTGTGCAAGACAATCAGTCACTTAGCTCAAAAGGTATCTTAAGAGGATTACACTTTCAAAAAGATCCATACAGCCAAGGGAAGTTGGTAAGAGTGATTAAAGGGGCCGTTTTAGATGTAGCTGTGGATATAAGGAAGTCGTCTCCTTCATACGGTAAGCATTTTGCAATTGAGCTAAATGAGGACAATAAGACGATGATGTATATACCGCGAGGTTTTGCACATGGATTTTTGACACTAGAAGATCAAACAATTTTTTCATATAAGTGTACAAATTATTACCATAAGGAGTCAGAAGGAGCTGTCTTATGGAATTCTAAAGATTTGGATATCAAATGGGGAATAGACAATCCGGTTCTTTCTGAGAAAGATAAGGCTGCGATAGATTTCGAGGAATTTATGAGTCCGTTTTAGAAATTGGCAGAATATTGCAAAAAAAATCCTGCTTGATTCAATCAAGCAGGATTTTTTTTTATAATGTCAAGCTTATCTGACTTTCAATAGGCTTCTGGTCTGAGTTATGTTATTGTTTTGATACTGACAGTAGTATGTTCCCGGAGGAAGAGCACTTGCATCAAAACGTATCTCATGAGTGCCATAAGGAATGTCACTGTTTACAAGAGATTTAACAATCTGACCTTGTGTGTTTATTACTGATATATTGACAAAGCCTCCTTCAGAATGATACTTGATTTGTGTAGAATCACCAAAAGGGTTTGGATAGTTCATAACATATGCATCTCCAGCTTGCTGATTTCTCAATCTTTTAGCACTCGTAGTGGTACAAAATTCATTTATAATGTCTAAGGCATCGAAACTATGCAGTAATACGTTATCTGAAGTAGCCTCATCTAAACAGAACCATTTTCTAAGAATGGTACTGTAGATAGATCTGAAATCAGTTTGCATAGCTAGATTATCTTTAGGTCCTGCATCTGCCGGTATTATTGGGTTGGTACCAGTCATTCCACCCTTTACATTTGTGCCAAATAGAAACTGAGGTGCAGCACTACCGTGATCTGTACCCGTACTCGCATTACTTATAATACGTCTACCAAATTCACTAAAAGTCATCCCAAGAACTCGCTCATCTATTTTTAGTTTTTCCAAATCGTCTTGGAAAGCGTGTATAGCTTCAGATACCGTCTGTAATAAGTATGCGTGATTCCCTGTTTCATTACTGTCTACAGGATCTACTTGATTAGCGTGAGTGTCAAAACCACCCAGAGAAACAATGTATACTCGAGTCTTTAACCCACCAGCAATAAGCTGAGCAACAATTTTTAGCTGATCGGCAAGTCTGTTTCCTTCAGGGTATAGTGTTGAAAGATTCTCTGCCTTCTCAGCAGCACTTTTTATTTTTACAGAATACTCGTTAGTTTGTCTTGCTACAGTTCTCACATAATCCAATTCTTTTCCTGCCCAAGTATTTGGAGCATCAGGATAGTCTCCAGAAAGTAATTGATAGTAATTATCTGGATTAGAAACTGCAAAACCCATATTAACTGCAACACCTTGACATACTTGAGAAACCAAAGACCCAATTTGAATTGCAAGCGGGTCTTCCATGTCGTCATTTGGGAATCCATTTGGATAGTTAGGCCATTCTTCAGAGAGGTACCTTCCTACCCATCCACTTTCTAGTACTTCATCAGAATCTGCACCGGTCATCCATATATCTGTAGATCTGAAGTGAGAATAGTTTTGATTTGGATAACCAACAGATTGTAAAACATGCAGTTTACCGTCATCATACATGTTTTTCATCTTTTCCATTGAAGGATGTATACCCGTTCCGTCTATTCCTTTCAGACTAAGAACTTTATTCTCAGGTAGAATAACATCTGGCCTTGCCTTGGTAAGGTTTTCATATTGGTCTAAAGGTATAAGTGTGTTTAGTCCGTCATTACCACCGTTCAGTTGTACAAGTACCAAAACATTGTCAGTCTCAGTAAAATCTGAGGCTTCTGAACCCATTAATTTACCAAAAGCACTTATAGGTTGTCCATTTATAGCAAAAGGTAGCATCGAAACTGGAGCTACTCTTTTTAAAAAATCTCTTCTTTTCATTTTATTAGTAGTTAAGTTTTATGATAATTGGAATTCAGCTAAGTTCATTAAATACTTCACAAGGAATGCTAGCCTTGTAGATACAACAGTTGCTTTGGCATTATTTGTCGGATCTGCTAAATGCTCATTCCAGGCAGATGTCCAATAGCTATCATTGATCTGACCTCCTAGCAAGATGGATTTCATGTATTCTTTCTGAGCATCATTGACTTCCAAAGTGTGGAGATGTAGCAGCATGTCATCAATTAATTTATTTGGGTCACTTGGCTTAGACAGCTTCTTAGCATATTTAATGGTATCAATAGAGTAACGGCTTCCACTAACATTAAATCCACTAGCGATCATTATATCCGTAATCTTATTTCGACTTGGTAGAGTATCACTATTTATCCAAAGTTCGTGATATTGTGGTATTTGGTAATATGCCGGCCAACCAGCGACGCTTGGTGGATCTCCCAATTGCTGTTGTTGTCCTCTAGCTGTATTGTAAAGTACAGACCAAGCTCTATACTGATTGTTGTAATCAGCATCGCCTGGGAGTTCAACATCAAAAGTCCTCACTAAACCTAAAGTAAAGTCGATTGGGCTTTTAATCAATGCATCTCTATTTGCTGTATCAAAGAAATGCTCACTTTTGAAAAGTGCTTCCAACACAGGCTTAATTTCATAACCGCTATTTCTGAAAATATCGGCAAGAGGAGTGATAACGTTCGTTTCGGTATCACTATCAATTTCATAGTATACAAACCATCTGTAGAGTTTTCTTACCATATGCTTTGCTACTTCATTTTGAGCAAATATCATGTTGAGTAAGTCGTCTAGTTCTTCTTGTCCGGCATCTCCATCTTTTCCTTTAACTACAGTGTTATTATAGAATGATGAAAAAGTTTTGTCTACAGTGTCGTGTCTGTTTGCAGTAAAGTATACTGTACCATTTTGCTTATTAATTCTCCAACCTGTAAGCACTTTTGCTCCTTCGATTACGTCGGATTCTGTATATTTGGAGTCAGGACCTTTTCCTAGAGTAAATAATTCTTGCAACTCTCTTGAGTAGTTTTCATCTGGAGCAGTTTTGGTATTTCTTTCTCCATTAAGGAATACAAGCATAGCAGGATCAAGAGTTACATCCTTTACTAAAGTTTTGAAATTTAGAAGACACTTACTTCTGAGGAGTTTTATGTAGTTGTATCCAAAATTTGGCCAATTATATACTTGTGATTGTGTAGAGAAGTGATTATGCCAAAACATAACCATTTTTTCTCTTATCGTATCATCGTGATTTATTATCTGACCTACCCACCATGATTTGAATGAACCCATCCTTTGCCCATTGAATAAGCTATTATAATCATTTACCCAAGTTTCCCCAGCTGCTACATTTGGATCTGCATTTCGTTCGCTGTAACTGTTGACAGGAGGAGCCGGTTCTGTATGATCAATATCTAATACTGCGTCCACAGCATCTGACATTGACATAGCCTTGAATCTAGTAATATCTTCCCACTTAACTCCTGTGTGCACTCTTCGAAGTAAATGAATGACTGCTTTCTCATCCCATATCCCGGTGTATTGAGAAATACCGGAGTTGGTTCGTGATGTTTTTTGTGTTGCCATGTTTTTAAATTTTAGTAGTATATCTTATAGAGTCAGACAGTATTTTTTTCGTTGCCTGAATTATTGTTTTATCTTTTAAAAGATTTGCTCAATAGACCCAAAGCCGAAGTTGCTCCACTCGATTTTTGATTGCCGGTGAGGCCACCAACGATATTCAGAATATCTCCAAGGTCTAGACCTGTTGATTTATCTGCCTGTTGCGTCATGCCCCCTAAGAGCTGAGCTATGTCACCGATATCAAATCCTGACGTGGCTTGCTTTTTTTGCTTCCCAAGATACCCAAGGATCATTGGGGCTACTATTTGTAATAAGCTGTTTATTTGAGAGCTACTTAAGCTAGTTTTAGAGCTAATTCCTTGCTCCACAACCGTTTGCTTACCTCCCAAAACGTGATTTAATATTCCTTGACCTGGACCTTGTTGGTAGTTTCCTACAAATCCAAAAACATCGTCAAATATACTTCCGTCGTGATCTGCATCTAATGCACCAAGCAAACCTTGAGCACCTTGCTCTGTTCTTGAATTGTTTGCCATAGCTCCTAACAATGTGGGAACTATACCTTCCATCGCAGATTTGGTTTGTGTTTCTGACGCACCTTTTTGATTAGCTATTGCAGCTAACCCTTGTCCGCCTACTTGTCCTAGTATTTGATTTAATAAATCGCTCATTAGCCTTCACAAGTTTAGCGATTTTTTTTCAATTATGGCATAGCTGCCTGCATAAGCAATGTACAGGCTATAGCTCCGATGGTTCCTACGGCGTATCCGAAGACCGCCAATAACACACCAACAGTAGCTAATGATGGGTGAAATGCAGATGCTACAATAGGTGCAGAAGCTGCTCCGCCTACATTGGCTTGACTACCTACCGCAAGGAAAAAGTAAGGTGCTCTGATTAATTTAGCCACCGCTATCAGCAGTAAAGCGTGGACTGTCATCCATATGAGTCCGATAAGCACCAATCCAAGATTGTCAAAAATCATTGTCAAATCCATTTTCATTCCAATAGTGGCAACTAATATGTAGATAAATACTCCACCAATTTTACTAGCACCAGCACCTTCAAGATTTCGTGCTTTTGTAAATGACAGAGATACAGCTATAATAGTAGCTATGCTGATCATCCAAAAGAAGCTTGACCCTAGAAAAGTAAATGTATTTCTTAATGTCTGGCTGGCAATATTTGAGGTATAATCATTGAAGTATGACCCCAGTATATCAGCTGCCCAATGAGCAAGACCTACCGCACCAAAACCAATAGCAGCCAGTTTTATGTAATCATTGACTGTTGGGTTTCGTTCTACTTGCTTGCTAAATTTAGTTACCTTGGCTTTCAACTCTTCAATAGCACTAGTATCTGATTTCAGCCACTTATCAATTTTCTCAGTTGTACCTATCCCAATAAGCAAAAGTGCCATCCAAATATTCGCCACTACAATATCTACGAAAACCATCCCTCCATACAATTTCTGATTATATCCGTAGATTTCTAACATAGCCGTTTGATTAGCTCCGCCACCTATCCAGCTGCCAGCTAATGTAGATAGACCTCTCCATACAGCATCTGGTCCAACTCCTCCTACCGCATCTGGGTATATGAATGAGACAATAAGCACTGCAAGCGGCCCTCCTAAAATGATACCTATAGTTCCTGTAAAAAACATAATTAGAGCTTTAGGTCCTAAATTGAAAACTGCCTTTAGATCTAAGCTTAAAGTCATTAAGACAAGTGCAGCAGGAAGTAAGAACCTACTTGCAACATAGTAAAGATTTGATTTGTGCTCTACAATGTCTCCTGACTCACTGATAGTTTCCCATTCTGGAGCTATCCATCCCAGCGTTGTAAGAATTGCTGGAACTAGATATGCCATAAATAGTGCAGGGACATATTTATAAAAAGTTGCAAATGCTTTGTTCTTACTATGACTTGTCACAAAAACTAGCCCTAAAGCAAGTAATAAAAGGCCAAATATTACTGTATCTTTTGTGAAAACGGGTTCTTGTACAATTGTGGATATTTCTAATAACATTCTTTTGATTTAATATCTGTAAAGCAAATTAAGTACATTATTGCTGTCTTGAGGGAACCAATTTTGTACTTTGTATGTTTCCTCTTGTAAACTGAACCTTTTGAGAGGATAAATGAGTGTTTTACATATTTCTAGTCACTTAGAATACAACCGTTCTAAATATGTCATATTTTTAAACGAATGGTGCACATTTCACTTGTTCCACAATAGGATAAATTAACTTTGAACCCTATAAAAAAGTAAATCGTATGTACAAAGAAAAGTTTGCTGATCGCCACAATAGTATTTCGAACTCTGAAGAGCAGAAAATGCTACAAATTCTTGGTTATAGTAATATGGAGCAACTTATTTCTCAAACTATTCCTGATGAAATTCGTCTCAAACAAGAACTTGATTTAGATCCAGCTTTAACTGAAGTAGAGTTGCTGGAGCGTTTACAAAAAATTGGTTCTAAGAATATTGTAGCTCAAAACTACATTGGGATGGGTTATTATGGAACACATACACCAAAAGTTATCCTTCGGAATATTTTGGAAAATCCAGGATGGTATACACAATACACACCATACCAAGCTGAAATTGCCCAAGGTAGATTAGAGGCGTTACTTAATTTTCAGACCATGGTTTGTGATCTCACAGGTATGGAGCTAGCAAACGCATCTTTATTGGATGAAGCTACAGCTGCAGCTGAAGGAATGGCGATGTTACTTTCTGCTAAAAAGAAAAATGTAGGGAATAAGTTTTTTGTTTCTGACAAGGCATTTCCTCAAACCATAGATGTAATAAAAACAAGGGCAGAACCTATGGGTGTAGAGGTTGAAATAGGAAACCCATTTGATGTTACGTTTACAGACGAATATTTCGGATTATTTGTACAATACCCTAACGGAGAGGGAAGCGTAGAAGATTACTCCAGTCTTACTGTATCAGCGGCTCAAGTGGGGGTTAAGACTGTAGTTGCCGCAGATATATTATCATTGACCTTATTGAAACCCCCAGGTGAGTGGGGAGCAGAGGTTGTAGTAGGCAGTACTCAGAGGTTTGGTATACCAATGGGTAATGGCGGCCCTCACGCAGCATATTTTGCTACTAAGGAAGAGCATAAACGAAGATTACCAGGGCGTATTATTGGTGTCTCTCAAGATTCTTATGGAAACTACGCCTTGAGAATGGCTCTGCAAACTAGAGAGCAACATATCAAACGAGGTAAAGCAACTAGTAATATATGTACTGCACAAGCTTTATTGGCAATAATGGCTGGTATGTATGGAGCGTACCACGGCCCTCAAAGATTAAAAGACATTGCACAAAAGGTCAATAGATTAGCAAGTATTTTTAGCACAAATCTTCAAAAATTGGGTTTCAATCTAAAGAATGATAGTGCTTTTGATACGGTTAGTGTTTTACTTACTCAAAATCAGCAGTCTAGGCTCAAAAGCGTTTTAGAAGCTGATGAGATAAATGTAAGATATACGGATGAGCACGTTGGAGTTAGTTTTGACGAGACTGCTGAAATAGAAGACGTTAAGTTATTAGTTAAGCATTTTGCAACTGCTGTTCGAAAAACAGCAGATTTCAGTAAAGAAACTTCACCTATGTGGAACAAAGAATTGGATAGGGAATCCAAATTTATGGAGCACCCCGTTTTCAATTCCTATCATACTGAACATGAGATGCTAAGATACCTCAAACACTTAGAAAATAAGGATCTTTCGCTAGCTCATTCTATGATTGCTTTAGGTAGCTGTACTATGAAACTCAATGCGACTACTGAGATGATACCTGTAACTTGGGAATCTTTTGGTAATATTCACCCGTTTGCACCAAAACATCAGCTTGGTGGGTACACAAGGATGTTAAATGAGTTGGAAAGAGATTTGTCCGAAATTACAGGATTTCATCAGGTGAGTCTACAACCAAATGCCGGAGCTCAAGGAGAATATGCTGGTCTTATGACTATACGCCAATACTTTTTGGATAACGGACAAGAGCATAGAAATATCGTAATCATACCTGATTCTGCTCACGGAACTAATCCAGCGAGTGCTGTTATGGCAGGTATGAAAGTAGTAGTAGTGAAATGTCACCCTAATGGATACATAGACCTCAGTGATTTGAGAGAAAAGGCTGAGGCTAACAGAGAAAACCTAGCTGCCGTAATGGTGACATATCCAAGTACTACAGGAGTTTATGAGGAGACTATTAAAGAAATCACTTCTCTCATACACGATTGTGGAGGACAAGTATATATGGACGGTGCTAATATGAATGCACAAGTAGGTTATACTAATCCTGCTAATATAGGTGCAGATGTTTGTCATTTAAACTTGCACAAAACGTTTTGTATACCTCATGGAGGTGGAGGTCCTGGTATGGGCCCTATAGGGGTTGCTAAGCACCTAGCTCCTTACTTACCAAGTCATAGTGTAGTAGAAGGTGTAAGTACAACAAAAGGTATGAGTGCAGTTAGTGCTGCTCCTTTTGGGAGTGCAAGTATTTTATTAATAAGCTATGCTTACATTAAAATGATGGGTACCGAAGGACTGAAAAGGGCTACTTCTCTAGCAATACTTAATGCAAATTATATGAAGCATAGATTAGCTGATGGATATGAAGTGCTCTACACAGGACAAAACGGAACTGTTGCACACGAGATGATCGTAGATCCTAGACCTTTCAAAACTTCTACAGGTGTGCAAGTTGAGGATATCGCAAAACGACTAATAGATTATGGTTTTCATGCTCCAACAGTTAGTTTTCCAATACCAGGTACTATGATGATTGAGCCTACAGAAAGTGAGACTAAGGCTGAATTAGATAGGTTCTGCGATGCCTTACTTAGTATCCGTCAAGAAGTCGCAGAAATAGAAAATGGAACTGCTGATATAGAAAATAACGTATTGAAAAATGCTCCTCACACCGCAGAATCAGTAATTTCTGCTGATTGGGATAAACCATATTCACGAGAGAAAGCGGTTTACCCTACTGCTTATACTAAAACACATAAATTTTGGCCATCTGTAGGAAGAGTAGATAACACTTACGGAGATAGAAACTTAGTTTGTAGCTGCTTACCACTATCTGCATACCGCGAATAATTGTCACGTTTAACTAAATAGTCTTTAAATTTTATCTTGATTGGAATATTTTATTCTAAATTAGCCGAGATTTAAAATGGCGCTTTCGTTAATTATAGGACTGATACTCTTCGGAGTACTATTGATTCTAATTGAAATTTTTGTAACTCCTGGTTTCATTGTAGGGCTTTTGGGTGCGGTTTCTTTAGCTGTAGGAATACTTTACACTTACAAGGAGTATGGAAGCTATTATGGAAATATCTCAATTTCAGTAACTGGCTTATTCCTAGGTGCAACTATTATTCTGGCATTTAGAAATGGTGCTTGGAAAAGGTTTGCTATCGAAGATGTTATTGAAGGCAAAGCCAACAATTCACATAATTGGAATGTGGAAGTAGGGGATAGAGGCACAACTCTAAGTGCACTTAGACCCGCAGGAAGTGCTTTATTCAAGGGTCAAAAAATAGAAGTGCACACGGATGGTGAATTTATCTTAGCGAATATGGAAATAGAGGTAGTCAAACGCGTGAACAACAGAATTTATATCAAAAAAGTAACTAATTAAAAACTAAAACAAAATGGGAATTTTACCTTTTATTATTGGAGGAGTAGTCTTACTCTTTGTCTTTTTATACTTCGTACCAGTAGGGCTATGGGTGACTGCTCAAGTTTCAGGTGTGAGAGTAGGAATCGTACAACTTATCATTATGCGTATTCGTAAAGTGCCACCGTCACTAATCGTAAATGCACTTATCAATGCAAATAAAGCGGGACTTAAAGTAACTGCAAATGATTTGGAGACACATTACATGGCAGGTGGTAATGTGAATAATGTTGTAAAGGCATTGATTTCTGCTGATAAAGCAAATATTCCTCTTGATTTTAATATGGCTGCAGCAATAGATTTGGCAGGGAGAGATGTGGCAGATGCTGTACAGTTATCTGTAAATCCTCGAGTAATTAACACACCACCAGTAGCTGCTGTTGCCAAAGATGGAATCCAATTGATAGCGAAAGCTAAGGTCACGGTAAGAGCGAATATCGCTCAGCTTGTAGGTGGTGCAGGTGAAGATACTATACTGGCAAGAGTAGGAGAGGGAATCGTTACTACTATTGGTTCTGCCTCTAGTCATAAGGCTGTTCTTGAGAATCCAGATACGATTTCAAAAGCTATATTGTCTAAAGGACTAGATGCTAGTACTGCTTTCGAGATACTTTCTATCGACATAGCAGATATAGACATAGGTAAAAACATAGGTGCAGAACTACAGACAGATCAAGCAGAAGCAGATTTGAAGGTTGCAAATGCAAAAGCCGAAGAGCGTAGAGCAATGGCAGTAGCAGAAGAGCAGGAAATGAAAGCTAAAGCTCAAGAGGCTCAAGCAGAAGTCATCCTTGCTGAGGCTGAAGTGCCTAAGGCTATGGCAGAAGCCTTCAGAAGTGGAAACCTTGGAATAATGGATTACTACAAAATGAAAAATATTGAGGCAGACACGGATATGCGAGATAGTATAGCCAAGCCTGATGGTAAAAAGAAGTAAATAATCTGTATGCCCCTATTTGAAACTCAAGTAGGGGCATTTTTTTGCCTTCTGCAGTTTAGATGTATTGTATTATACAAAGAACATTTTGAAGAAAAAGTACTTTTATGTCTTGGGTGTTTTATCTGTAATTGGATTACTGTTTGCAGTGTTTCAAGCGAATAGTACCTTGAGATATCTATTCCCTGAAAAAGTGTGGAGTCACAAAACGAACACTCTTAAAAAGTTAGATGAGGCAAAGTCTACATTTTGTGGAGTAGAACTAGATTTGGTATTTGACACTACTACCTCTGTATTTGATGTGAATCATCCTCCAGATAAGTCCAATGGATTGTCTTTGGATACCTATATGAAGCGTGCAGGATCTTCTCCAGGACTAAAGTTATGGTTAGATTTTAAAAACTTAACTAGAGAGAATGAGACTATTGCTCTGAAAAGCTTGAATCTATTGGTAGCAGAAAACGACTTAGATAAAAGCAATATCATAGTGGAGTCTACGGAAGTCTGCTTGCTTAATGAATTTAATAAAAGTGGATACTTAACTAGTTATTATCTACCAGGAAACATTTCTCGTTTAGAAAAAATGGAGCAAGAGAAAGTACTATTCGAGACACAAATGGTTTTAAAATCTTGTCCTCAGACTTATATCTCAACGGAGTATAAAGATTATGAACTAGTATCAGAGTACTTTCCTGAAGAAAAAAAACTGATTTGGTTCACAGTCTATGGAGGTTTAAATATTATTTCAGCGAGAGTCTTACTCTACAAATTGCTATTGGATCACAATGTAGAAGTACTCTTAGTTCCATTCAGCTAAGTATTTCATTGAATCTTAGATTTTAGCTTTTATTGAGAAGATGAAATTTCTGCCTGGAGCAGTAATGCCTGAACTATAAGGCCTATACCTTTTATCAAGGATGTTTTCAATAGCCACGGATGCTTGGATATTGTCCGTCACTGGAAATGAACCTCTTAGGTTAACTATAAACCAAGCTGGAGAATAGGGGCGACCGTCTTGATCTTTTGCATATAGGAAAGCATCTTGTTGTTCATTGACGGTGAATTGGTTGTACGCAAACTCTTGGTTATAATTCGAAGAAAGTATAACTGTTGCTTTAGAGCCTTTATATGTGAGGTTAGTACCGCCAAAATTTGGAGTAATGTGTCGAATAGGTTGTCCATCGCTTCCTGCCTCACTTTGCAAAAAGGTATAGGCACTCTTTAGAGATAATTTTGATGTGATGGAGAGTAGAACAGAGATTTGAGCTCCATACACTGTAGCAACGTCTTGGTTTGTGAGTGTTTGCACCTTGCTCATCACACCGTCATAGATAATACTATCATTTCCACCTAAAGTTCCTTCACCTGTAGTAAGTACATTTGTGAGATAGGTGTAGAACACAGAGGAAGATACTCTCAGTCGTTTATCAAAAAGATATTCTGCATTAACCTCACCATTGTAGGCGTATTCAGGTTTCAAATCGGTATTTGGTACGATTACAAATCCTGGGTTACTATCAAAAACTTTAGATATGTCGTCAATATTTGGGGACTTGAATGCAGTAGATGCTAAGAATCCTACTTTACCTTTATCCAGCTTGATTACGTGAGAGACAGAACCTGTTAAGGCTTGATTTGTATTATCGAAAGAAGTTATAGGTAAAGGAATAAATGTCGTGTCAAAATCACCTTCAGTATGCACTCTATTGTATCTAAGACCACCTTCTGTGGTATGATTGTCATTCCACTTATTCAATAAGTTGAAGTATAATCCTTCAGAATCCCACGTAGAACCATCTGGGTACCGTGAACTAGTGGTTGTAAAAGCACCTGAAATAATATCCATACGCTCCCCAATGCTACTCACTTTGTTATGAATAATCTCAGCACCGTAACTGATTTTAGCATTTTTTGATATTTGTTTACGTACATCTAAATTAGCACTCAATGCACCTACGTTTTCAGTGCGTACTCTCAGTCTGTTTGAAAATAGCTTTCTATCGTTTCGACTTTCTTCGAATAGTTGGTGAGCAAGAGTTACTTGAATAACATCACTAATAGAGATTTCTTTTTTTGTTAGATAGCTAACGCGATTCATTAGCCATTTCTGAGGACCATAGAACCAATCACCATTTACTAAACTGTTACCATCTTTCAAAATTAATCGATCATACCTAAGCGTATTGGATGTTGTACTCCAATACAGTCCATACTTCAATTCAGCATCTTTGGATAACTTGAGTCTGAATTTCTGCATCGCATTCAGCTGTGAATACCCACTGTAAAGCTGTACGTTAGGATTTGGGTTTTGAACTACACTATCTCCTCGTTCTGGGGTGTAGGTGTTGTACTCTGGCCGTTGGTATTCTGATGGGCCATTGCTACCCATTCTCAAGTCTCCAAAATTTGAGAAACTAAGACTTGTAAATGAAGTAAATTTTGCAGTACTTACACCATAGTCCACGTGCCAAGTCCCTTCTCTACTCGCAGATCCAAATTTTAAACTTACATTGCCTTCATGTTCCAGTGAGTCAGTATACGATTTCTCTTTAGTAGCAAAACTAAGCACTCCACCTATAGCATCTGAGCCATAAAATTGACTTGCAGGACCAAACAAAACCTTGCTACTTTCAACACTCTGTGGGTCTATGCTAAGTACATTTTGGACGTTTCCTCCTCTAAATATAGCTGTATTCATTCTGACACCGTCTATTACGAGCAAGATCCTACTTGTCGCGAATCCTCTGATCATGGGACTACCTCCACCTTGCTGACTTTTTTGAATATACACAGTGTTCCCAAGATTTAGGAGGTCTGCTGAGGTTTGTGGTGTATACAGGTCTATTTGTTTTTTAGTGACTAGATTAATGGCTGTAGCTAAGTCCATTTTCAACCTGCTAGTTCTAGGAGGTGTTATTACTATCTCACCAATCGTGTTTGTTTTCCTAGTTAGAATTATGGCTTGAAGTTTTTTGATATCACTTAAAGCACATTCTTTTGAATAGTACTGTTGGTGATAAAGACTAATAGTGTCCAGAGGATTAAAATCATTGTCCAGTTTTATATATCCATTTCCGTCGGTAACACCAATAAAACTCTTTTTCACAAACACTTGTACATCAGATATAGGTTCTAAATCTTTATCAACTATGCTCAGCTGTGCATAAGTGAAATGGACTATACAAGTAAGAATTAGGGTGGATATGATCAGCCTCATAGAATTCAAGTTGCAAGTTTAGTTCGTTAGCCACAAAATTTATTCCTATTTATAAAACTATTTCCAATTTTACATGTTTATACATGTAATTTAAAAATTCTAAAACTAAATAATAAATAAAGAAATGAAAAAAGTATTATTAGTGGCAGGCACAGTTGCGTTTTTAGCAGCTTGTACTAGCCCAAAAGCAAACACAGAGGCAGAAGACGCAGTAGAAGTAGAGGAAGTAGTAGAAGAGACTACCACTAATTATGTTGTGAACGGAGCTGAAAGCACTGTAGCTTGGAAAGGTTCAAAAGTGACAGGAGATTTTCACACTGGAATAGTTGCCGTTTCAATGGGAAAATTGTCAGTGGAGAATAGTGTCTTAGCAGGTGGTGAATTTGTGTTAGACATGGGTAGTGTATCGGCTACTGATGAAGGTATGGATGATGAAACTAAAGGTAAACTAGTAGGTCACTTGACCAGCCCAGATTTCTTTGATGTTGATTCGTTTAAAACTGCTTCATTTGAAATTGCAAGTGCTACTGCTGATAGCTTGACTGGTAACTTGACAATTAAAGATGTAACCAAAGCAATCACAATTCCTTACACAATGAGTGCTGTGGGTGATGTGGCTTCTGTAAGTTCTACTTTCTCCATTGACAGAACACAATGGGGTGTAGAATATGGTAGTGGATCTATCATTGCTGACCTTGGTGACAAGGCGATTAATGATGCCATTGAATTTGATATTACGCTAGCAGCGACTAAATAAGATATATTTCTAATAGAGCAATAATTTGAAAAATGAGAAACTGTGGGACATACGTCTCGCAGTTTTTTTGTTATAATATTATGTATTCTTTCACGGTTATATTTGAAGAGTGAAAAAGTTTGTGATATATCTATGCCTAGCTCTATTCATATCTACAAGTATGTCTGCCTGCAAGGCGAAGCATTGTGCAGCTTTAGAAGACGGGATGGAAGGGTACGATGCTAAAAAAATAAAGAAAAAAAGAGGCCGACAAGAAGGTCTTGGAGGTCGTATGAGAGTAAGATAGTACTATACTCTAGGGTTTCGTTTAGCTTTTTTTAAAGCTTCACTAAGCAGATATTCAATCTGACCATTGGTACTCCTAAACTCATCAGCAGCCCACTTTTCCAAAGCGGCTAGCATTTTTTCATCTACTCGTAGTGCAAATGCCTTTTTCTTACCCACAGGCTAGTTTTAACTTTTCAAATAATACACAAAGCGAACCACCCGTATGGGTCATGTTCACTACACGATATCCTTTTCTTGCTAGATCATTTATTCTTGCCTGAAACTTTTCTGTTTTTTCAAAGGCCTTACTGGTTACTATGATATATTTTTCCATCTCTCTACTATTTTGTTCATTTCACTTTTTTTTGCGTTCCTATTACGAACTGTTTTCCAGATTTGAGTTTTATGGAGAGTCCGATTTTTCCTTGAGCATTATAAACTGTGCCGTATTTTGTCCATACTCTAATTC
>ERZ1048068.687-NODE-687-length-29165-cov-12.162659_pt1 | contig 29165 bp, 28 predicted proteins | sample MGYA00383098_ERZ1048068 | MGnify/ENA primary metagenome ERZ1048068 (study PRJEB29581, sample SAMEA5548368) | metagenome | biome: marine; feature: coastal; material: water | depth 1 m | study: Short-term variability in the microbial, nano- and picoplankton... | reverse complement strand
CTCCGCCATATCAATCAATTGCTAGAAGAGGGCTGGATGGCAGCAAAATATGGCAATGAGCTAACTAGCTCTCACAACAGCTATCACGAACTTGGTGCTGAGGCTTTCCGCCAAAGTAGCTCCCCAAGTAATACCGAGTGGATTCTGCTGCGCGACAATTGGTAGATCATTACTGTTTCATTTCTTCAGCATCATGGATAAAAGCGCTACATGAGCAACGACCCCCTGCATGGCATTACCTTGGAACGCATGCTCAATGAGCTGGTCAAGGAATACGGCTGGGATGACCTCGCATTCCGCATTAAGATCAACTGCTTTAGTAAAGACCCATCGATCAAATCTAGCCTCAAGTTTCTCCGAAAGACGGATTGGGCCAGAAATAAAGTAGAGATCCTCTACAAGCAGTACCTCGGCCTCAAAGACCCTGAACGTAGGATCTGAGGCGAAATCAAAAAGATAGAGTTACTGGGTCTTCTTCACCACGAGGCAGCCAGCCATCATATCATGCAGGGTCTGCTTCTTTTGGGTGAATAAGATCATCAAGTAGCCAATCGCTAAAATCAGTGCTGATAGAAATTTGCCAAAGTATCTACCACTGGCTCGGGCAAAGCTGATTCTATTTCCATCAATATCTGTCACTTTAATGTCCATTAACTGTTTCCCTATTGTAGCCTGCTTGGAAGAGCTCTCCATAAGGGCGTAGTATAACCATCCTGCAATAATGCTAATGCCATCCAAATACGTAAAATCCTCAGGGTTAGCCTCCCCACTGTTACCCGTTATTCCTATCAAGAAACCTAGTACAATGAAAACCAGAGCCACCAGAAATGAGTCGATAAAATGTGCCATGAAACGCCTCCAGAAACCTGAGTACACTGCGGGCGCACTCAGCTCAGGCTCATCAACATAGGCAGACATATTGCCAACAGCTGTGGGAGCTGCGTGTAGCTCTACTCCAGGTGTCATATTCACCGGCATCAGCTCCGGCACATTTGAGATCGGCTCCCAGCCGGCCATGCCCTCACACCAAACGAGATTGTCCGGAGTGATATTACCCCCAGCAATCAAGCCCTTGATCTCTTCATCTGTTACAGGGCCGTGCTGTTCGTCTTGGTGGGAATAATGCCATTTCATGGTTTACTGATAGTTTGTGGTTAAAGTTGTGTGACCTTAACTGAAGACTTTGTAGTAGCAATCTATAAGTAATATTTCCTCGCTGGTCTGCAATTCTATCTATGGCTCTTCACTTGCCCTTCAGCGTTCATAGATGTAGAGTCCTGTCGTCATGAAACGTAAAAACCTCAGTCCCTCAGAAAGCGACGCTGTGATCCGCATGGCATGGCATGACCGCACCAGCTTTGATGAGATACAAGAGCGCACCGGTCTGAGCGAGAGTGAGGTTATCCGCCACATGAGAGGTCAGCTCAAACCATCCAGCTTTCGCATGTGGCGCAAGCGCGTCTCAGGGCGTATCACCAAGCACCGCAAACGCTTCAAACGAAGAAATGACTGACTTCATCGCATGCTCCACCAGAACAATCTCACTAATCAATACTGCAACCCATGGGCATCTTTGAACGCTATCTTTCAATCTGGGTAGGGCTTTGTATTGCCGCCGGGGTAGTGCTGGGTGCCGTGAGCCCCGCAAGCTTCGCATGGATTGCTGAGCTGGAATACGCCCACGTCAATCTGGTGGTGGCGGTATTCATATGGATCATGATTTACCCAATGATGGTCAATGTGGACTTTGGCTCACTCAAAGACGTCGGCAAAAAGCCCAAGGGCTTATGCATTACCCTCGTAGTGAATTGGCTCATCAAGCCCTTCAGCATGGCAGCTCTTGGGGTGTTATTTTTCCAACATATATTCGCAGGCTTTGTTGAGCCAGAAACTGCGCAAGAATATATCGCCGGCATGATTCTACTCGGTGTGGCCCCCTGCACAGCGATGGTCTTTGTCTGGAGCCAGCTCGTACGTGGTGATGCTAATTACACCCTTGTGCAGGTCTCGATCAACGACATCATCATGGTCTTTGCTTTTGCTCCGCTGGCGGCCCTTCTCCTCGGTGTCACCGACATCATCGTCCCCTGGCAAACTCTGATCTTATCCGTAGTTCTCTATGTGGTGATCCCACTTGCCGCAGGCTACCTCACCCGCAGGCTGCTCGACCGAGGTGGCAATCATGAAGAAATCAGCGCCTTCACAGCTCGGCTGAAACCCTTCTCGGTGATGGGGCTACTCGCCACCGTTGTGCTTCTATTCGGCTTCCAAGCTCAAACCATCATAGAGAAACCTCTGGTGATTGTGCTCATTGCGGTGCCTCTGATGATCCAGAGCTATGGCATTTTCGCCATCGCCTATGGCTGGGCATACTTCTGGCGAGTTCCATTTGCTACCGCTGCCCCGGCAGCCCTCATTGGCACGTCCAACTTCTTTGAGCTTGCAGTCGCGGTAGCCATTGGCCTATTTGGCCTCCACTCCGGAGCCGCTCTAGCAACAGTAGTAGGAGTCCTTGTGGAAGTCCCCGTAATGCTCTCCTTGGTAGCCATTGCCAATCGTACTCGTAGTCGTTTTGCCAGCTGAGTCAGGAGAACAAAGCCCTGCGCACAGCACCTGAGAAATCTGACTTCATTGATGCGCTTTTTTGGGTATAACTACTTTCACACGCTTCACATGTTCATCCCAATTTGATTTGCAACAATGACCATATCAGACACAGCCAACACAGAAATAGCCAATTCGCAAATACCCAAGCAAGAACGTACATGGGCCATGTTCGCCCACCTGACAGCTTTTTTGGGCTATACCTGCATCCCGCTGGCAAACATCATCGCACCTCTCATTATCTGGCAGATCAAAAAGGACGACATGCCCTTTGCCTCCGATCAGGGCAAGGAGTGCCTCAACTTCCAGATATCGATGTCAATTTACCTCATTATTTCCGGCATACTATCCTTAATTCTTATTGGCTTTGCCTTCCTCCTTATTCTCTATGTGATGAATATCATTCTAACCATCATCGCTGCAATCAAAGCCAATGAGGGTGTCCACTACCGATATCCGATGACGATGAGGTTCATCAAATAAGAGCAAACTAGCGTAAGTATTCTAATCGTCATGAAGTTCAGATCCGCGCTACTCATCGCCGCACTCACACTCCTTATTGCAGGATGTTCAAGTCATCGACCACCTCGTGGGGCAAAGCCCCAACAGCATTGGATGGAGGTTACCGGCTACTGCGATTGCAAAAAATGCTGCGGCTGGGAGCGTAACTGGTATGGTCGCCCTATCTATGCATATGGCTCATTAAAGGGTAAGCGCAAAAAGGTTGGCTACACATCGACTGGGGTAAAGGCGGACAAAGGCACCATCGCTGCCGATCCTAAGCGCTACCGCATGGGAACGACCATGTATATCAAAGGATACGGCTATGGCACAGTCGAAGATGTCGGAGGAGCCATTAAGGGAAATCGTATCGATCTCTTTTTTAAGTCGCACAAAGAAGCATTGCGCTGGGGTAGAAACAAAATGATGGTCACAGTGTGGCGCTGAGCCAATAAACCAAAAAACCCTCCGCATTGGAGGGTTCTCTCGAGAATCGAGCCGGTTAACGGATTGCCCTCGTGCTACTCGGGCTGTGCCAGAATGAAAGTTTCCTCCTCAGGAAACTTGGGATAATCGATTGCCGTGAGACACGGCACTGCGCGTTGCTTCGTCGTGCGCTCGAACCTTGTTCTCATCCGCCTAAGCCGGCCAACAAAAAAGCCCTCCACGAGGGAGGGCTTTTTTAGAATGGAGCCGGTTAACGGATTCGAACCGTTGACCTACTGATTACAAATCAGTTGCTCTACCAACTGAGCTAAACCGGCATATTCTACTTGCTAGTTCGGCGGTGCCGAACGCGGGTCACTATTTCCATTTTTATCCATTATGCAAGTATTTTTGAGTCAAAGTTTGGCTAAACAAACTCAGCTAGTTACTGGCACTATGAACGAGCTGATTGGTAACATCCCAAAATCCACAGGAACAGTGCGCTCACCAATATCGATGAGAGACCAATGTGAAGCACTTGAGCAATGGGCAATATCCCTACATGAGAGAGAATGAGGCCCAGGCACATTTGAGAGAGCACAATGCCGAGCACGAGGCACTCTAGTATCTTAGCCCCAGTTCGGTTCTTTTTGGCACGGACAAAAAACATAATCGAGGCCAACAAGAGCGCCCACGATCCACTACGATGAATAAGGTAGGTAGGACTCTGCTCCAACTCCCCCACCCACTCGGAACGCGGAGCCGCGCTGTGTGATTTATGCAGATCATCTGTCTTCTCACGAACTTGTGATCCGAGCACCCCCTCTGCGATGATAAGAACAAATAGTAAGACCGCGATTTTGGCCAATCCATTATCCCGGCATGACTTGGGCAAGCGCCATGGGTCGTCACAGCCCCGCCAAGCAAGGAAGACGAGCAAACAAAGCATTAGTATCGCCAGCGCCATGTGGATGGTAATAATACCCGGCTTGAGTCCACTGAAGACAATCTGAGCGCCCATCCAGGCGTTGAGACCCAATAAAAAAAGAGCGAGGGCTGCTACGATGGGAATGACGGGCCTCTTCCTCCATTGCCATTGCGCCATGATAAATGTAGCCAAGGTCAACAGCCCAAGGGGAAGTGAGGTTAGCCGGTTCAAATACTCTACCCAGGTATGAGTGGGGTTAAACTCCTTGATCACTGAATCACGGGTAATGGTAGCTGGGTCAATCCCATGTCTAGCAGCACGCTTACGGTATTTTTCGATATCGAGTTTGTTGACGTCAATTTGATCGGCATTCGTGGGAGGAATCAAGCAGCCCCAGCAAGTTGGCCAGTCTGGGCAGCCCATGCCTGAGCCTGTAGCGCGGACAATCGCACCCACAAAAATGAGCAATATAAGAGCTATGCTGGCAGCAGCAGCTACTTTTTGGAAACGAGTCACGCTGAAACTCATAGAGCCTGGCGAGTCTGTTCGCAAGTCCAGCTGTCACAATAAAGAGAAAATGTTTCGTTTTTAGTTTAGTAATGCGGCAATGCCGCTAGTTTCGCGGCACATGGCAACTCAAGCAAGTAACGTTCGTCGCGCCGCGGTCTCGGCACTCAGGGCCTGGGCTAAGGGCCACGCGTATATGGACTCATTAATCGAGCGGCAGGCAGCAAAGAACGGCCTGAGTAGGCAAGACCGAGCCTTATTACAGTCCATCGTATCGGCAGTGCTGCGTAATCGCCGGTTGCTCGATCACTGGATAGCACAACTACGAAGAGGCAAGCTAGACCATGAAACTCGCGATATCCTGCGCGTTGGCTTAGTGCAGCTACTCATCCTCGGCATCGCAGACCACGCTGCTGTCAATGAGACTGTCAATTGCGGCAAAGCATCTGTTCGAGGCCTGATCAATGCTGTATTAAGGCAGTGTATCGCACGCCGTAATCAGCTCATCGACGATACCGAGGAGCTATCGCCGGCTCTCAAGTTTTCGCACCCCGATTGGCTATGGAAGCGTTGGAAAAACGCATACGGCGAGGACAAAGCCACTCAGCTCCTTGAGTGGAATAACCAACCAGCTAAGACGTTCTGCCGAGTTAACCCACTCCAAGAAGATGCTGCCGCCACGGTGGCCGCCTACGACAAGGCCAACCCCATCGAGGGCCTTGAGGGCTTCTACGAAATTAAGGGGCCTCCACCTAACGAATGGATGAAGCAAGGCCTCGTCTACATTCAAGATCCTGCAACTCGTCATTGTGTAGAGCTACTCGCGCCTAAATCAGGCGAGTCTGTGCTGGATGCCTGTGCAGCCCCGGGTGGCAAGGCCACTATGATTGCTACGATGATGAACAATGAGGGAGAAATCCTCTGCACAGATAGCAATGAGAAACGACTACCTCGCCTGGACAGCAATCTATCCAATCTCGGCATCAAGATAGCCAGCGTGGAGACTCATGACTGGACTAAGCCAGCCCCCGAGAAATGGCATGGTAAGTTTGATGCGATTCTTCTCGATGTACCCTGCTCCAATACTGGCGTCATGCGCCGCCGGCTCGATGCCCGCTGGCGACTACATGCTGAGAACATCACGGAGCTAGGTAATATTCAGCGAGCTATTATAGAAAACGCGCTCCCCTGTCTCAAAGAAGATGGCCGAATCGTCTATTCGACCTGCTCCATTGATGCTGAGGAAAACCACGATCTGGTGACTGACTTCATATCGGCCCACCCAGATTGGAAAGTCACGGCTGAGCATCAAGCATTACCGCATCGTGATCACACCGATGGCGCTTATGCCGCCTGTATCACCAGAGACAAAGGCCGCAGCTGAGGACCTCCCTGGGCTTGAGGATATTCTCGACCACGGAGCGAGTTCTCGATATCATCTGCTTACGTTATGAAATCCTGCTTCAGTATTCTTTTGGCCCTCGTCATCATCATTGTCTTTGCGGGGTCTGCAGGTCTGCTCTGGTATGGCAGCAACACAACCACTGTGGAGAAAGCTGAGGAAGCCGAAACCATGAACCGCTGACTTTAGCGACTCGAATAGAACCATGAGCACGCACTCCAAGATTTGCCTGTTTGGGGGCACTTTTGATCCTATTCATTTGGGCCATATACACATTGCCCATGCTGCAGTTGAGTCACTGGGGCTCGACAAGGTCATCTTCCTTCCCTGCAAGCAGTCACCTCACAAATCAACACAGGCTCAAGCATCTGAAAATGACAGGCTTGAAATGTGCCGCAGAGCGACAGTCGATATTGATTGGGCTGAAGTCGACGAACATGACTTGGTAGCCGCATCACCGTGCTACTCGTGGCGCACGGCCGAAAGCATCGCGACAAAATTCCCAGACGCCGAGCTATTCTGGCTAATGGGTACCGACCAGTGGCAAGCGTTGCCTCGATGGGATCGCCCCGAGCATCTAGCCAAGCTAGTGAAATTTATCGTCTTCACGAGAGATCAAATCCCCGAAGCTCGCGAGGGCTTTGAGCTCCACTGTATCTCAGGCAATCACCCGGCATCAGCGACAAAAATCCGAGCAAGCATGCCCAAGCATTTACTGACTGACTGGCTCTCTCCTCAGGTAGCAGACTATATCAAACAGCATAGTCTTTACGCTCACGGTGATATATCCGAGTGAATGATCTCTTTGTCCATGGCGCTCAGATGTTTGAATGATTGACGTGCCTAAAAAATAAGCATAAGAGTAATAGATCAATCGCGTGCATTACACGCTACCCTTTTACAAATCTATGAAATCACTCTTCTCACTTTTATCGATCATTGTTGTAACTCTCGCGGTTTCCATTTCCAACATCCAGGCTCAGCAGTCTAAGCAGGTAGGAGCGCAAAGCGCCGAAGGTAAAAAGATGATGGCTGAGTTCATGAAGATACCCGAGGAGCAGCGTGTCGAATTTAACAAGAAAGTCCGCCTTGCTCAAAAACTCTATCAGGAGAAAAGAATATTCGACGCATTACAGGCAATCGACGAGCTAGACGAAATCATCTCAACTCATCCTGCCTGCCTAAGTCTGCGAGGGGCATGCTACGTGGAACTAAGAGCATTCGACAAGGCCTACGCTATTTTTGAGCGGTTACTGGCTATATCTCCCAATAGCACCAACATCTTATTCAACTTGGCTGAGCTCGAGTTCGTCACGAGAAAATGGGAAAAGTCTCACCAGCGTTTTAATAAATTACTCACTTTATTGCCTGAGCAAAACAAGAACTTACGACAGCTGAGTGAGTTCAAACTCCTCTTGTGTAAGCTAAAAACTGATCGCATTGACGAGGCAAGAGCGATGCAAAACAAATACAGCGAGTGGGACGACACTCCCTATCATTACTACGCTCCAGCTGCGATCTTGTTCTATGAAGGAAAAGATGAAGAGGCGAAAAAGCTCCTGCGCAATGCCCTCTTTATTTGGAGAAACCCGGCACAACTTTCCTCATGGCAAGATACGATGATCGAATTTGGCTATGTGCGCAGCTTTTATGGCTCCGCTGATGATGATGCGAATGCCGGCGGTAATGATGATACTGATGAGCTTGCCCCAGAGACACCTCAGATCGCCCCTGTTATCCCATTGGATACTGAGTAACCTGCTCAAATTTGATCCCATAAGTCTCCGCTATTTCAGGCGCAGCTGACTCCTTGTATATGTCGCGAAAGTAAATTTCTTTGATGCCGTAGGCACAGAGTGTTTGCATACAGGCAGTGCATGGCATGGTCGTTGAGGCCAATATTTTCACCTCACCACGCTTAAAAAGGCTGCACAGATTGACTTCGGCATGAAGCATGAATTTCTGCCTGCTCTCACGATCGTCCCAAAAGCCTTCGGGGGCATCAAATCCAGGGGCTAGCCCATTGTAGGCTGTGCCAACAACACGGTTATCAAAATCAAGTGCCGCAGCTCCTACTTTCCTGAATGGATCTTCCGACCGCAAACTCGCAACGTGAGCCAACGACATCGCATACTGAGGAATGCTAATACGTGGTGATTGCTGGGGCTGGACATCCTCGTGAGACTCATTACTCATATGCTGTGATCGAATACCTGCGATCGCGCTTTGTCCAGATTTAAGACAAAGGAAAATAATTTGCGCATGAGTTCCTCGCAACAAAGTAAGCAGCTCAGAGGGCCACTGATTAGAATTTTGTTGCGATTTTACCATCGCAATTCTGGCGCGGCTAATTAGGATTTTGATCCGTGACTCCTAAATATCCTACACGCTTTCAAAGCAAGACCATCTGGCGAGCTCTCACAGGCATTGCAATCTTGGTCATTGGCATGCTCATCGTAGGCCTGATCTGGCTCACGGGAAAGACACTAGGCTACCTTCAGCCTGTCCTGGTCCCACTCGCGGTCGCCGGCATTGTTGCCTATTTGCTCGACCCTATTGTTACGTGGCTTCAAACAAGGGGTTTATCTCGACTTAAAGCCGTCATTGGTGTTTTCGCTTCCTTTGTCATTCTGCTCACAGTGCTTGGCTTTTTGATTGTTCCCCCTATCGCAAAGCAGGTCTCGGATGCCTTCCACGACAAGGAGGAGATTGCTCGCAAAGCCACGACCGCCATGACCGGGGTGAAAAATGCGCCATGGCTGAAGCCCCTCATCAACTACGCCTCTGAGAAAGTGAATCCAGAGACGGGAGCGACTCATGTCGAACCAGAGGGCATATCTACAGCGACTGCAGAGAGCTCTGAAAATAGAGATATCTACAGCAAACCAGATTACCAATATCGATGGCAGTTTTTAATCTCCAAGTATGCCACTCAAATTGCCAAGACCATTACCGATTGGTTCAGCGAAGGCTCATCCAAAATATTCGGTATACTCGGTCTCACCATCGGCTTTGTGATGGCCCCCATCTACCTTTATTATTTCCTCAAGGAAAGCTCTAGCATCAAAGCACATTGGCATGAATACGTCCCCTTGAAGGCGTCACGATTCAAGAATGAAGTGGTTGACTCCTTACAAGAAATCAACGGCTACCTAATCTCATTTTTCCGTGGCCAAATGTTAGTCGCCTTTATCGATGGCATCCTTGTCGGTATCGCCCTATGGGTTTTCGGCTTGCCCTACGCACTCGTGATTGGCCTGTTCATGGCGGTGCTTGGCGTCATCCCTTACATCGGAAATATTATTTGTCTGATACCGGCATGCCTCATCGCCTTTGTTCATTTTGGCCATGTCGACAACCAGAACTTTTTGGGCACTAGCCCATGGGCATATGTAATGGCCGTGATCGCCATCTTCCTCATTGTGCAGCAAATCAACTCCTTGGTAACGGCTCCAAAAATCGTTGGTGACTCGGTAGGACTTCACCCCATGACTGTCATTTTCTCGATGTTGTTTTGGTCACTTTTACTCGGTGGCTTTATCGGAGCTCTCTTGGCTGTTCCCATGACCGCAGCCATCAAGGTGTTATTTAGACGTTATATATGGGAGCGCAAAATACTGGAAGAACCAAGCCCCTCGATCAATCAAGACCCTGAAGCTAAAAGTAATGCGTAAAATTTCATTGGAAGAAATGTCCTAATCAACACTCTCATCCTTAAAAGTCGTCGCTACCTCAAGTCTCTATTATCTAATAATGAAATCTATCTATTCACTGCTACTAGTTCTTTTCATAAGCTGTGGGCAACTTCACTCTCAGATCGAGCCATTCAACCTGGGTGACGGCGACGGCTCAGAGAGCCACACCACGGTCTCTGTCACCGCTAATGTTGAGCAAGCAGCTGCAGGTGAGAGCTTCACGATTGCCATTCAACTTGAGCACGCAGACGGATGGCACGCTTACTACCAAAACCCAGGGGGCCCCGGCCTTCCCTTGGAGTTTGATTGGCAGCTCCCTGCTGGCTATCAGCTCACCAAGTTGCATTGGCCCACTCCAGAGCTCTACCAAAGTGGGGACACGACATTTTACGTCTACCATGGGCGATACACTTTTCTGGCTGAGATTTCCGTCCCTTCGTCGGCCAAATCTGAGGACCCAGCACAAATCGTCGTCACACCAACGTGGCAACTCTGCAACGACCAAGGCTGTGCGCCACCCACATCACAGGAGCTAAGCATTGAGGTCCCCATCGGCAAATCAGAAATACTCTCCACAGAAGATGAGAACCTCTTTCACTCAGCTCGTCTGAGACTTCCAGAAACTAATCAGGCATGGAATGTAGAGGCCAAAATTAAAGCTGCAAACCTCATACTCACCATCAGCAGCTCTGACGGAAGTGTTAGCATCGTCGATTCCATTTACTATATCGACAACGCAGGTATTACGGACTCGAGTAAAGCTCAAGTCGTCAACGACAGGGGTGACGCCTATGTTCTGAAAATCCCACTGACTTCTGACGCCAAAACAGGCAATCAAATAGATGGCATTCTCGTTTTTGACGGCAAAGACGCGGTAGCAATGAGCGCTCCTCTCTCAGCTTCTGCGGACACAGCCACAGCACTGGCTAATACTTCCGATACTGCGGCTAATGCCTCAGCAACTGCTGCCACGACAGCGACCCACGGCCCCACCAACGCAGCCCCCACCGCAGCTGAAATTGAGGCAGCCGCAGAGCTGTATAATGCCGAGCAAAAAATCGACTTCGTCTTACTTGATGGCACCAAGGAAAAGGCTCACAATTTACTCACTGCTCTCGGTTTTATTTTTATCGGCGGGCTACTTCTCAATCTTATGCCCTGTGTGTTCCCCGTGCTTGGAATCAAGGTGATGGGTTTTGCACAACAGGCAGGCTCCGAGCCACAAAAAATAAAAATACACGGCCTAGTGTTCATGTCCGGTGTAGTCGTCTCCATGTGGATTCTTGCTGGCATCATTTACGTTCTCATTTTTAGCTTTGGTCAAGATGTGAACTGGGGCGAGCAATTAACCAGCCCGATCTTTTTGGCGGCAATTATCATGCTACTTTATTTATTCGGTCTGAACATGGCTGGCGTTTTTGAAATAGGCACTTCCCTCACTGGTGCTGGTGGCGAGCTCCAAGCCAAGAAAGGATATTCCGGATCATTCTTCTCGGGCGTATTAACTACCCTCATTGCCACGCCCTGCAGCGGACCTTTCCTCGGCTCAGTGATGGGCTTCACACTGAAGCAGCCGCCTCTTCAGGGCATGATCATCTTTACCATCTTCGCCCTTGGCATCTCATCCCCCTACGTGATCCTCGCCTTTTTTCCGAAACTCATCAATAAGCTCCCCAAGCCAGGAGCTTGGATGGTTACCTTCAAGCAATTGATGGCATTCGCCCTGTTTGCAACAGCGGCTTATTTTTTCCGCAGCTTTGCCAAAATTACAGGCACAGGAGGCGCATCATGGCTTTTAATGGCTGCTGTCGTGATAGGCCTTGCGGTCTGGGCATACGGTCGATTTGGTACCCCTTATACTCCCAAGTTCAAAAGGATAGTATGGGGAACAGGCTTTCCAGTTCTGGTGGCAGCCGGTGCATTTATCATGACCAAGTCAGCGACTGAGCAGAGAGCTCCTGCGACACCACTAACAGGATCATCATGGTATCCAGGTGTCGTTGAAATAAACCGATCCAAAGGGCGTATCGTGTGGGTCGATTACACTGCAGATTGGTGACTACTCTGCCAACAAAATGAGAACCGTGTGTTCTCATCCGATCGTGTAAATGCATTACTAACAAAATACAATGTCTTGGTCGTCACAGCTGACGGCACCGACGGCGACCCCATTATTCAAAGGGATATGAATCGAGCCGACCGCAAGTCGCTCCCTACGAACTTGATCTATCCGGCAGATCTCAACCAGCCTGCTATTATGCTGCCTGAGTATCTCACACCTGAGATTGTCATTAAGGCTATCGAATCCGCGGCGAACAATTAGCAAGTGCATCAAACATACACAATTTCCGTGCGTTGTTGGGTCACTGTGCATAGCCTAGAGCTATGAATAGCGATTCACCCTCGATTCCCAAGTTGGTTCAGGATGACTGCTGGCTTGAGCCATACGCGGAGCATATTTCCTGGCGTATGCAGAAGTTCAAGGAGCAGCTAGCCAGCATCGAGAATGAATCAGGCAGTATAGAAGAATACGCTCAAATTCACAAGCAGCTCGGCATTCACCACGATACGGGTAAAGATAGATGGTTAATTAGAGAGTGGGCGCCTGAAGCTCACTACGTGTCAATCATCGGTGATTTCAATGATTGGGATGCTGGCAAAAACCCCCTTGTTAAGGGCGCACATGGCATCTGGGAAGTCGCTCTCAGCAGCAAATCTTTGAAACATGGCGATGCTGTCAAGCTGCACATATACGGTGCTGACGGCTCCGCACGAGACCGCATACCCGCCACAATTCATCGCTGTATCCAAGACGAGGAAACGCATGATTACGCAGGGCAAGTTTGGCTACCTGAATCAGATTACAGCTGGCAGTATGACTTTGATCCCTCCTCACTGGGCGCACCCCTGATTTATGAGGCTCACGTCGGCATGTCAGGCGAGGAGCCTCGTCTCCACAGCTACCGTGAATTTGCCGACGAGGTGTTACCGCGTATTAAGAAACTTGGATACAATACCATTCAGCTCATGGCTGTGCAGGAACACCCCTATTATGGATCTTTTGGCTACCATGTGTCTTCATTTTTTGCCTCTTGCTCACGTTTCGGAACCCCTGAGGATTTAAAGTATCTTGTCGACAAAGCACACGGAGCAGGCATCGCCGTCTTGCTCGATATCGTGCACTCTCATGCCGTTAAAAATCTCGCCGAAGGACTCAATGAATTTGATGGCACGGATCATCAATACTTCCATGCAGGCATCAAAGGCGATCAACCTCAATGGGACTCAAAATGCTTTGACTACAGTAAGGACGAGGTTCGCCGATTTCTCTTATCGAATGTTCGCTACTGGCTGGAGGAGTTCCGCTTCGATGGCTTCCGCTTCGACGGCATCACCTCGATGCTCTATGATCATCATGGATCTACATCCTTTGATCACTACGACAAATACTTTCTCGATGGCCCCGATGAAGACGCCATTCTTTATCTTGCTCTCGCCACCACCCTCTGCAACCGCTTGCGGCCGGGAGCCATCCTTGTGGCTGAGGATATGAGCGGCATGCCTGGCTTGTGTCGACCAATATCCGAGGGTGGCATTGGCTTCACTCATCGACTGGCAATGGGGATTCCTGATTACTGGATTAAGCTTCTCAAACACAAAAAAGACGAAGAGTGGAACCCTGAAGAGATGTGGGGAGTCATGACCAACCGACGATATGGAGAAGCCAATATTTCCTATGCCGAAAGCCATGATCAGGCACTAGTCGGGGATAAAACCATCGCATTCCGGCTGATGGACAAAGACATGTATTGGCACATGGGCATCGACGATGATAACGAGTCCATCAACCGCGGCATCGCTCTGCATAAGATGATACGTCTCTTTACCTTAATTTCGGGTGGTGAAGGTTGGCTCAACTTTATGGGTAATGAATTTGGGCACCCAGAATGGCTCGACTTCCCCCGTGAAGGTAACGATTGGTCCTATCATTATTGCCGTCGCCAGTGGTCGCTTGTCGACAATACCGACCTTCGCTACCGGCACCTCAACGCATTTGACCAAAGCATGATAACACTTGCCAATAGTCACGATCTCTTAGCCTGCGACCCAGCACAGCAATTGCAAGTTCACAACGATGATCAGACACTGGTGGCAGAGCGTGGCAACGTCATCTTCCTGTTTAACTTCAATCCCACTCAGTCATTTACAAACTACGAGGTAAAGCTTGGCCGCCAAGGTCACTACAAAATTATTCTCAATAGCGATTCTGCCAAAAACGGCGGATTTAATCGAGTGGACGAGTCTTTGAGCTACAAGACAGACAAGCACGGCAAACTAAGCCTCTATCTGCCAAATCGCTGTTGCTTGGCACTAGTGGACCAATAGGCTTTTTATTTGAGCTTTTTATTTGGGGCTTTCACCATTGCCAAAACCGAAGTTACGAGCTACAGCCACTCCTATGGCAACTGAAACATCTTTGATTCTTTTTAAACCCGACGCGATTGAAAACAACATCGTCGGCACTGTGCTAGCTCGTTTCCAAAGCGAGGGCTTCGTTATTCGTGGTATCAAAATGATGCAACTCGATGACGCTATTCTCAAAGAGCACTATTCTCACGTGGCTGATAAGCCATTTTTTCCTGAGATTACTGCTTTTATGAGCCGCACCCCCGTCATAGCCCTTGCCCTCGAAGGTAACGACGTAATCAACAGAGTTCGCAACTTACTTGGACCGACCAACTCAAATGAGGCCCCTGAAGGCACGATCCGTGGCGATTTCGGAGCAGACATGATGGTCAATGTATGCCACGCATCTGATGGCCCTGAGGCCGCGGCGTCTGAGATTGCCCGATTCTTCAACGAAAACGAGTTGTTCTCATACTAAATTCAGGAAATTTACTTTCTACACAAGCCTGCCGAGAATATCGGCAGGCTTTTTTTTGCTCGCTAATCTAGCTCTCTCTTGATGTCGACATTCTTAGTGGTTGGCTCTTGATTATTTGCTGAGTCGCATCTAGTTTACTGCGCGTTGTTATAAACAATCAATTTTATGAGTTCATCCACATGCTCCCTCTGTCGTTTTTGGCAGTCATCCATCGGGAAAAAAGTCGTTGTAGCCCTCACAGGCGCCTATCTTGTTTTTTTCCTGGCAGGTCACTTGGCTGGCAACATGCTTATTTATCAAAGTTCTGAAGCATTCAACCACTACGCTGAATTTCTTCATACGATGCTGCACGGCTGGGGTATATGGATATTCCGCATTATTATGCTTGTGGCTCTCGGTTTGCATATACTTGCCACCATCCAACTAACTTCTGCTAACCGTGCGGCACGCCCCAGCCGCTATCAAGTCGATGCCACCATGGTTGCCCCCCGCTCATCCCGTCTGATGATCTGGAGCGGCCTCACCGTTCTGGTATTTTTTGTCTTCCACATCCTGCATTACACCGTTCGTGTGCAGAGTGAGCTCCACGTTCTAGCTGAATTTAAGCAAAACTGGGCGATGACCATTGCTGGCTTCCAAAACATATTAGTGGTTCTGTTCTACATTCTCGCCATGGGCTTGCTTTGTTCACACCTCTCACACGGGGTTGGCTCGATCTTTCAGACTCTCGGACTCCGCACCAAAAAAACAGCGAAAGGCATCCAATTCTTTTCAAAAGCATACAGTCTTATCATCTTCGTTGGTTTCATTTCCATTCCCATCAGTGTCTATTTCTTCGGACTAGGCAAAAAAGAAATGGAGGAAACCAAAGCTAAAGTCGAAGCCGCAGTTCAAGCTGGGCTCACCGAGCTACCCGATCAAGACAACGCACACTAAGCCCCCATCAGCAGCGCACCCACCAACTTCTCATCACTATGTCATTAGATAGCAAAATACCCGAAGGCCCCATCGACCAGAAATGGACCAAACATAAGATGGACTCCAAGCTCATCAACCCAGCGAACAAGCGAAAATTTACCGTTATCGTGGTTGGCTCTGGGCTTGCTGGCGGCTCTGCAGCAGCTTCGCTCTCAGAGATGGGCTACCAAGTGAAGTGTTTTTGCTATCAAGACAGTCCACGAAGAGCTCACTCGATTGCTGCTCAGGGTGGCATCAACGCTGCCAAAAACTACCAGAATGACGGCGACTCTGTTAATCGCCTGTTCTACGACACCGTCAAAGGAGGTGATTTCCGTTCCCGTGAAGCCAACGTTCACCGACTTGCTGAAGTATCGAGCAACATCATCGATCAGTGCACAGCTCAGGGTGTTCCTTTTGCACGCGAGTATGGCGGCCTGCTTGATAACCGCTCCTTCGGTGGCGCTCAAGTATCACGCACGTTCTACGCACGAGGCCAGACAGGCCAGCAGCTGCTCATTGGTTGCTACCAAGCTCTTCAAAAAGAAATCTCTAAAGGTGGAGTTGAAATGCACACCCGCACTGAGATGATGGATGTCGTTCTTGTCGACGGCCACGCCAAGGGAATCGTGGTGCGCAATCTCGTCACTGGTGAAATCTCATCTCATGCAGCAGACGCCGTATGCCTAGCAACCGGCGGTTACGGCAATGTGTTCTACTTGTCGACTAACGCAATGGGGTGCAACGTCACCGCAGCATTCAAAGCATACAAGCGTGGCGCATACATTGCGAATCCCTGCTACACTCAGATTCACCCCACCTGCATCCCCGTCAGCGGCGACTACCAGTCCAAGCTCACATTGATGTCGGAATCACTCCGAAATGATGGTCGCATCTGGGTTCCTGTATCAAAAGATGATGCAGAGGCTATTCGCGACGGAAGCAAAAAACCTGAGGATATTGCCGAAGAAGACCGTGATTACTACCTTGAGCGTAAGTACCCATCATTCGGAAACCTTGCTCCTCGTGATATTTCTTCACGTGCAGCGAAGGAAGTTTGTGACGAAGGTCGTGGCGTAGCATCAACTGGCCTTGGAGTTTATCTCGATTTTAAAGACGCGATCGAGCGCCTTGGCGAAGATGTTATTCGTGCCCGCTACGGCAACCTATTCCAAATGTATGAGAAAATCTCGGGCGATAACCCTTACCAAACACCCATGCAGATATTCCCAGCGGTGCACTACACAATGGGCGGCCTATGGGTGGACTATAACTTGCAAACAACCATTCCTGGGCTTCACTGTCTTGGGGAAGCAAATTTCTCCGACCACGGAGCGAATAGACTCGGAGCCTCGGCCCTCATGCAAGGTCTTGCTGACGGATATTTCGTAATCCCCACCACCATCGCCAATTATCTTGCGACTCAAAAGCCAGGCACAATCAACACAGAAATGGATGAGTTCACCCAGGCCGAAACCGCTGTCAAAGAACGCATCGACCAACTCGTCAACATCAACGGGACACGCACCGTAGATAGCTTCCACAAGGAGCTCGGACTATTAGTTTGGGAAGAGTGTGGTATGGGGCGCAGCAAGGAAGGTCTTGAGAAGGCACTTAAACGCATACCAGAGATCCGCGAAGAGTTCTGGAGCAATGCACGCATTCCTGGAGACGCCAACGGTATCAATACTGAGCTCGAAAAAGCCGGTCGAGTAGCTGATTTTCTGGAGTTTGCCGAGGTGATGTGCACCGATGCTCTGAATCGCGAGGAGTCCTGTGGTGGCCACTTCCGTCTCGAATATCAGTTCACTGAAGATTCCCCCGAAGTGAAGGAAGGCAAAACACAACCTGGCGAGGCTCTTCGCCGTGATGATGAATACGCCTACGTGGCTGCATGGGAATTCAAAGGAGTCGGAACACCACCTGCTCTTCACAAAGAGGAACTAGAATTTGAAAATGTTCACCTTGCCATTCGAAGCTACGCCTAGAGCCCTACCCTTTTTCTTTCCACCATCATTCTTCAATCTGAAATTATTTCCCGATGAACTTAACACTCAAAGTATGGCGTCAAAAAAACGTTCAAGACGACGGCCTCATTGAAACCTATCAGGCAAAAGACATCCCTATCGAAGCTTCCTTCCTAGAGATGCTCGACATCGTTAACCAACGGATCATCATCGATGGAGGTGAGCCAATTCACTTTGACTACGATTGCCGCGAAGGCATATGTGGCCAATGCTCACTCACCATTAACGGTATTCCCCACTCCAAGGAGCGTGGCGTCACTGCCTGCCAGCTCCACATGCGTAAATTCAAAGATGGCGATACCATTTGGATCGAGCCATTCAGAGCAAAAGCATTTCCTTTACAGCGTGACCTCATGGTAGATCGCTCAGCTTTTGACCGTATTATTGCGGCTGGTGGCTTCATTGACATCCGCACCGGATCTGCCCAAGATGCAAACAACCTACCAGTGGCCAAAACTCGCGCAGATGCCGCAATGGACGCCGCTGCCTGTATTGGCTGTGGTGCCTGTGTTGCCGCATGCAAGAACGCGAGTGCTATGCTCTTTGTTTCCGCAAAGGCCGCCCACCTCAACCTCCTGCCCCAAGGAGCACCTGAAAAAGATAAGCGCGTGCTGGGCATGGTTCGCCAAATGGATGCCGAAGGTTTTGGAAATTGCACAAACCTCTACGAGTGCGAGGCTGTATGCCCGAAGGAAATCAGCACCGAAAACATTGCTCGCTTGAATCGCGACTACGCCGTGGCTTTGGCAAAAGAAGCTACCGTCTAGTGGGTTGGCTGTGCTTGACACGCTGTATGACTTGCTGGAGCGATTCATGTTGAGCCCCCATTGCTCGAGCCCCCATTGCTCGAGCCCCCATTGCTTGGGCGCTCTTTTGTTTGTTGGACGCTAGTGCCATGCTCCCACTTGTTCCTGTTCGTCGGCCACCACGCATGAGGATGCCGATTAGGTGCTTTTTAGCCATTTCGCTTGAATTTCACTCGAGTCTATGCGATCTCCCCGCCCCATGGCCGACAAGTCCTTCCAGTCTCTACCCGGGTTTCGCGACTTTACTCCGCGCGACTGTGCGGTTCGCAACTACCTGTTCTCAGTGTGGAGAGATGTCGCTCATCGTTATGGGTTCAGCGAATACGAAGCGCCTATTGTAGAATCTACCGAGCTCTACCTTAAAAAAACGGGAGGTGAGCTGGCAACCCAGCTATTCCGATTTGAAGACCAAGGTGGCAGAGACATCACCCTACGACCAGAGCTCACAGCATCGCTAGCCCGTATTGTAGGAGCAAATCAGCGAGACTTCCCCAAACCTCTCAAATGGTTCGAAATCGGCCCCTGCTTCCGCTATGAAAAGCCTCAAAAAGGCCGAGGCCGTGAATTCATTCAGTTCAATGCTGACATCATAGGAGAATCATCAGCAGGTGCGGATGCTGAGCTCATTGCGCTAGCTATTGATACGATGCTATCACTAGGGTTTAGGTCAGGCGACTTTGTCATCAGAGCGTCTGATCGCGAAAGCTGGCTCACATTCTGCAGCGAACACAGCATCAGCAACCCATCCGAGTTTTTACCCCTTGTCGACCGCCTCGAAAAACTCAAGCCGGAGGTGCTCGAGGAGCAACTTGCTCATTTCAGCGTCACGCGTCAGCAGGTTGACGACTTCATTAACAACCCAGAGAATGCTTCACCAGCGTTCAAGGAAATCAGAGAAAACCTCAATGCACGAGGCCTAGGCGAGTATCTGGAGCTCGATTTGACGATTGTGCGTGGATTAGCCTATTACACAGGTGCTGTTTTCGAGATATTTGATACCAAAAAATCCATGCGCGCTGTCGCTGGAGGTGGTCGTTACGACGGCTTACTTTCAACCTTATCCAATGGCGCCGCTGATTTGCCAGCTACGGGCTTCGCTATGGGCGACATGGTGATTCAGAACTTCATTGAGTCGACACCGAATGCACAGCTAGAGATGGAGGCATGGATGGCCCGCAATCCAGCGTGTGAGCTGTATTTGATTGTCGCTGACGAAAGCAAGCGTAACGACGCCCTTGGAGTAATTTCTCAACTGCGCAGCGGTGGTATCTCCGTCGATTATCCCATGAACCAGCTGGGCGTCGGAAAACAATTCAAAAAGGCGCAACAATCCGGTGCCCGCTTCGCACTTGTTGTGGGATCAGAATTCCCAGAAATGCAGCTCAAAAACCTGTCTTCGCGCAGCGAGCAATCAATCAATCACACCACCGACCTCAGCGAAGTCATTCAAGCTCATCTTGATGCCCCTGACGGCCCACTTATCGCATAGCGACCCCATTTATTTAAATCTGATTACTTTCAACTATTATGAGAACTCACACCTGCAACGAACTTCATCATTCCAGCATCGGCGAAACAGCAACTTTGATCGGCTGGGTTAACTCTAACCGTGACCACGGTGGCGTTGCCTTCATCGACCTACGCGACCGCGAGGGCATGACCCAATGCGTGTTCCGCCCTGAAGAGAACGCTCAAGTAGCAGAGCTTGCCAAGTCACTGCGCAGTGAGGACGTCATCCAGGTAACCGGAAAAGTCGAAGAGCGCCCTGTTATTGAAGGTGTTTCTACAATCAATCCAGACATGGCAACTGGCAGCATCGAGATTTCCGCCAGTCAACTCACGATTATCAACAAATCAGAGGTGCTACCCTTCCAGCTAGACAAAGAGCTCTCCAATGAGGACTTGCGGATGAAATACCGTTTCCTCGACCTGCGTCGTGAGCGCATGACCAACAACCTGCGCCAACGCCATCGCATCACCCAGGCCAGCCGCAACTTCCTCGACGCAGACGGGTTTTGCGAGGTTGAGACCCCGATTCTTTCCAAATCAACACCTGAGGGTGCACGTGACTTTCTTGTCCCCTCTCGCATGCAACCGGGGAGTTTCTACGCGTTGCCACAGGCCCCTCAGCAATACAAACAGCTATTAATGTGTGGAGGCATTGAGAAATACTTCCAAATTGCACGTTGCTTCCGTGATGAGGATCTACGCGCCGATCGCCAACCTGAATTCACCCAGATTGACGTAGAGGCATCCTTTGTTACCTCTGATGATATGCAATCACTCATCGAGGGCTTATTAGGCAAAGTATTTAAAGACACACTGGATGTGGCTATTCCGAAATCATTCGACCGTATCACCCACGAAGATGCCATGAATACCTATGGCTCCGACAAACCAGACCGTCGCTTCGGCTACCACCTCACCGAGCTCTCAGATGAGCTCAAGGACTGCGAATTCCGCGTCTTCTCGGGTGCGATCGCCAACGGCGGAGTCGTCAAAGCCATCAACGCCAAAGGTTTTGCAAATGCCTCCCAAGGACAAATTGAAAAGCTCACCCAAACTGCTATCGAAGCAGGCTCCAAAGGTCTCGCCTACATTCAAGCACGGGACGAAGACCGCTCCACCTGGCGCTCCCCCTTCGTCAAGCGCATGACCGATGCCGAAGTCGAAGCTCTGCGGGAAAAACTCAACATCGAACCCGGCGACCTCATTCTCTTCGGTGCCGGTGACTGGGAAACCGTCTGTGAAGTTCTCGGGCGTATACGTCTTTGCTGTGCTGAGCTCCAAAACATTCTCGAAGGTAATGATGAACTCAATTTCCTTTGGGTCACTGAATTCCCTCTACTTGGATACGACGACGAAGAGGGCAAATGGAATGCTGTGCACCACCCCTTCACCCGCCCAATCCCTGAGGACGTGCCCAAACTCATCGAAGCCACCACTGCTGAGCTTGAAGATGAAAGCCAGCGCTACGCTGGTCTTCGTGCCCAAGCATACGATGTCGTGCTTAACGGTTACGAACTCGGTGGCGGGTCTATCAGGATACACGAGGCTGATCTCCAGTCTGCTATGTTCACAGCTCTGGGAGTCACCGAGGAAGAGAAGGAAAGCATGTTCGGCCACATTCTCGACGCCTTCAAATTCGGCGCGCCACCCCATGGTGGTATTGCCCTCGGCCTTGACCGTCTCGCCATGCTCGTGTGTGGTGAATCCTCAATCCGTGAAGTCATCGCCTTCCCCAAGAACAACAAAGGCATGGACATTATGTCTTCCTCACCATCCCCCGTAGATGACATACAGCTGCGTGACCTCCGCATAAAAAGCACGGTCAAAGACAAGCCTGTGCAGGCTGAATCCTAAATCTACAACTACCGATGGTTATCCACCGTCGGGGCAATCACATCTCCCGAAGCCTGCATGGACAGCGCTTCGGGATTTTTTTGGTAGTGCTTGCGCACTATTTGAGCGAGTGAGCATTTTACCTCGTCGTCCACTGCTGACGGTGACTCATCTCTCAAACATTGACCCAGCTTGCGTACCAACTCATCCTGAGGTGCAATCATTCTACCCTGCCACGAGGCGAGCAGATCTCGATTTACTCGAGCTGGCAATGAGCCCATGATGCCCAGATCATTCTGATCATGCACCAGCAGTCCAGAGGTTGTGCCACGATCCAGCGTCAGCACCTGAAAAAGATAAAGGGTGTGATAGGCAAGCTGCTGTGCACGTGCATCATCACCCACATCAGGATGGGTGGCCAAGGCAGATTGAAGGATCTCAAGGTAACTATCGATCACGCGCTTGCCAAACAACTCGGCAAAATCCCTATCAGCAGTTGCGTCCTCCGTGGCATAGCTCTCCAAATAAAAATGCGTCACCCCACGGTGGCGCTCCAGTGCTGGAATATAAAAATAGCGGTCTCCTTGTGCTGAGCCCTCCTCATACTGCACGGGAGCCGCTTCCCTCATGCATTGTTCAAACTGATCTCGATATTGCTTATGCAGCACTGATGGATTAAGATCTGCCATGATACGCCAATAGCCACGGGCAGGAGCATCGCCCTCCGCCTTCACCTCCGTCCAGCTGATGTGGATGTGCACCGAGGGCGCGTGAGGGTTCTGCGGGTGGATAATAGTTGAAATGGCGGTAGCTGAGCCTAGCTTCTTCTCAGGCAGGTCATCGTAATGCACTTGGGAGACATTGACCGATGCACGGTTAAACATCGCACTCTCAGAGGCCGAATAACGGTTACCACCACCATGTTGGCCAGCGTCGCGAAGCCAATCCACCTTCTCAAAACTCACATCGTGACCACAGTCCGATGAAACACGCTCCAGCCCCTCAACAAAGCGCACCTGAAGCTCAGAGACAAGTTCAAAGGCATAAGCGGCAGATGGAGATTGGGCCTTGATCAGCATGTGGCAGAGGGTAAACCACTGATTGAAGATCTGCAATACTTGATATGAGTCCAGAGGATACAAGGCTGGCGAGTTCATGCCCTCTGAAACAGATTTTACCCCAGTCCAGAAAAAGAACACCGCAGCCCAACGTTAATATACTGCGCACGACACGATGATGATGAACTATGCCTCCACGATAAAATGCATTGGGCTTAGCGTGGCACTCATGCTAGTCTAAGCATTGCACCACGCCCCCACCGTCAACGCGGATGACAACCTCAAGCAAGCTGCTCGAAATTTGGCCAAACCGCCCAAGCGTTCATTCGCCAGTGGCAAGGAGGGCTATCACACCTACCGCATTCCAGCTCTGTTGAAAACTACCAAGGGCACATTATTGGCCTTTGCTAAGGGGGCGAAAAGACAATTCCAAAGATCATGGGAACATTGACATCGTCTTGAGACGCTAGGAAGACAAAGGCAAAACCTGGCCAGAGATGCAGGTGATTCAAGATGATGGAGCGCCACCATCGGCTGAAATACACATCTGTTATAGCTCACAGTATTTTGTCCAGTTTTGTTTATTAATGAATACCCAGTCGCGGGCTAGTCTATGATCCTGGTTGGCGCATGGCTTTTCTGAGTTTATCGGTATCAAGGGTTCGTGAAATCCTGTAGATCCCTGCAGGAGTTGAGTAGCGGCCACAATAGATGAATATGTGTTGCACGCCTTCAGCTTCGTCAATGACCGCTCCCCCGGGGTGCGCCGCATCGATATCGTCAGCACTGATATTGAGCATGCCCGACTTAAATCTCAAGAGAGTGCCCTCGAAGCGCCATTGGTCAGCGCGTCCTGCATACATGTCTTTTTTTGAGATCGACCATAGGTTCACCGTCTGCTCATGTTTCTCGTTCTTTTCGTCCTTTCCCGTTCCGCCGTTCCTGTTGGTAACCACAGCCTCGAACCGCTTGGTCACGGGGTTGAAATCGACATCGGTCGTGTCCGGCCAGCGGTAGGACGATATGTTGGTCAACTCCTGATGCTTCATCGGGAACCAACCCGTATCTGAGACCATCATGGCTGGGTGCTGTGTTTTGAATAGTCCGCGGTGAAACCTAAGGGGAAGCGTATGATTTCTTGAGAGGAAGATCAAGTGGCCGTCGTGATAGATGGCCGTTGGCTCCAGCGGATGGATTGTGTCGGAGAGTTTGACCCTCTCATGGGTCCAAGTCAGACCTTCATCCTTGGAGGAGTATATGTCGATGTACGGAGAATGTTCGACACCGACGGGGATGACGAGCCCTTTGTCCGGATGAACGACCATGCGCGGCCCAAAGTTGTCGGTGTACTTGTGTCCCGTCTGATCCTGGCTCAGCGCACCCGGAATGAGCGCCCAGGTCTTACCTTCGTCCTCTGAGCTGTACAAGCCATACTTGCTTGCAAGCAAGACCTTATTGCCGATTGCCCCGAAGCAGTTTCCGAAATTCAGAACCAGCGCCTTTTTACTCGTGCCGAATTGCCTGATATCAATAGGCTCCGACCACGTCTTGCCTCCGTCCGTTGACCTGACCACTACCGCATCACTGCTATCCGCGGCTTGCTGCTTTCCCCCGTGATGACACTGTGTTTGGTGATAGACACAAAGAAGCGTCCGACCAACCTTGATTCCGACCGGCCAGCCAAGGTGATTGTTCTTTCCCTTGAGATGTGTCCCCACAGGAAGTGCGACAGGCGTTACGGCCATGATACCTTTGGTCTCTAATTCACTCAGCCTTTCCTTTTCAGCTGCGGAGATAAGAAGTGTTCTGGCGACCATCTTCTCCATGGACATCTCCTGTTGAGCGTTAGCGGCAATCACATCCTTAGCGGTTGACGCAATGGCATTCGATTTCTCTGCAGCGTTGGCCCATGCAATGGGCTGCATTAACGCGATCAATAGGGCAAGTTTTGTATTCCTCATTGTTTCCTCCTACGGAAACTTTGCCTTAAGGAGTGCGTAATACAAGCACATCGTGTGCGCTCCCCCGACGACGTCGGGGTCATCCTGGAGAACTCGACGCAATCCCCGACTTGTCGGCGGCTTCGCGAGTAGGGTGCATTTTCCCGGGGGGGAAATGGTCGGGGAGACAGGATTGCGACTGCCTACAGACGCTGTGCCAGAGAGCAAGTTTCCTCCTCTGGAAACTTGGGATTAAGGAGCGCGTGATACACGCACTTGGTATGCGCTCGAACTGCGTCCTCATCCTTAGAACTCGCTGAGCGAGTAGGGTGCATTTTCCCGATGGGAAAATGGTCGGGGAGACAGGATTGCCTTCGCCTCAGGCTCAGGCTGTGCTAGTGAGCAGAAATGCTCCTCCGCATATCTGATCTGTAGATTGCCGTGATGCACGGCACTTCGTCGTGCGCTCGAACTGCGTTCTCATCCTTAAAACTCGCTTCGCGAGTAGAGTGCATTTTCCCGAGGGGAAAATGGTCGGGGAGACAGGATTCGAACCTGCGACATCTGCGTCCCAAACGCAGCGCTCTACCAAGCTGAGCTACTCCCCGTCGCCACACTGGCAAATGCAGTGATCTACGGCGGGCAGAAACTCTACGAACTGACCCTCAAGTTCAAGAGCAAAATGAACATTTTAACGACAAATTATCAAATACAGCAAATCCAGCATGAATAATGAGGTAAATTTGTGACAAGGTAAAAATTATATGCTAATAACGATTATCTTGTCATAGCGTGATGCGATCGTTTAATCTACAGTGATTAATGATGTTACGCTATAATCAGCATATAATCCTCCATCAAATAACAATTATGAAACTCAAATACATCATCGCACTCGCTGCTGCTGCTATTTTCACTTCTTGTGACAAGGCCAATGATGCAGCTACTGACACCACCGACACCAAAGACAACTCTGGCACTACTCCCACCTCTGATATAGCCGCTATTCGTAAGGCTGCCACTGCAGAAGTAGCCGAAGCAGTTGAAAGGGCTGCTGTTGAGAGAGCCGCTGCCGAGAAAGCCGCAGCTGCTAAAGGTGCAAAGAAATAAACGGGCAAAGAAATCGTGCCCGCAGCACAAGCAGCACAAGCAGCACAAGCAGCACAAGCAGCACAAGCAATTCTAAACCTGCTCAATAAACCTAAGGCTTTAGATACTTTGAGGTCAACCTAGCGTGTCATGAGTATTTACAAACGCCTCTCACGAAGATGACTGGGACATCTTTTATACGATGACACTAGCTTACATTTCTTGCAGTAGTTTACAGATTATCGCCTAAGAATATTGATTCCAGAGGCTTGCAATCTTTTTCCAATTTCATAATCTCATCTCTTCTATATGCAACTTTCTGCCATCATCGAAGCCTTGCTTGTCGCCTCCGAGGACCCCCTACCCAGCTCGGAAATTGCTCGCATCATCCGCGCACGTGTAGCCGAAGCTGAGGATGCTCTTGCCGCAGAAAGTGAGTCAGATGATGATGCCGGTGCAGACCCCGAGTCTAAACCTGAACAGCTACCTGAGGAATTAGCAAGCTTGGCTAACCTCACTGAGGATTCTGTCACTGCAGCAATCATCGAACTCAATCAACAATATGAGGCGTCTGGACGAGCCTTTCTTTGCACGGAGCGCGCCAAAGGCTGGAACATATTCACGCACCCGGATTATGCGGCTTTCGTTCGACAGCTCTTCCCTGACCGCAAACCAAGTCGTCTCAGTGGCCCAGCGATGGAAACCTTAGCGATTATTGCGTATCGCCAGCCAGTCACCAAAGCTTCTATCGAAGCAGTGCGAGGTGTTTCCTGCGACGGCATGCTACAGAAGTTACTCGATCGTGAGTTAGTCAAGATTGGAGGTCGAGCTGAGCTACCAGGAAGACCGCTTCTATATGAAACCACAGATCTTTTCTTTGAACATTTTGGTGTCAAATCAGTGGATGAGTTACCGAACTCAGCAGAGCTTCGCACTATCAAGTTACCGGAACCTGAATTAGAGAAAGATGCAACGGAGGCAGACTCTTCAACTGAGAACGAGGAATCTAGCTCTGAAGACATCGAACAGCAACTCGCTCTGACATCAGCCGGTATACCTAAGACTAATGATGCACCCGATGAAAGTGCTGACTCAGCCACAAAAAACTAGTCGATATTAATCACCACCCTATTCTCTAACAAAGTGCCACTAGACGATATCCGCAAAAAAATTGATCACCTTGATCAACAGCTACTCGACCTTCTCTCAGATCGAGCCGATCTCGTGCACGAGGTTGGTGAGATTAAGAAAAAAGAGGGCTTACAGATATACGCACCAGATCGTGAAGATGCCCTGCTTAGGCGCCTTGCCAAAATGAACAGTGGCAGACTTCCCGAACGCTCAATCATTGCTATCTACAGGGAAATCATGTCGGCAGCTCTGGCCCTAGAAGATAATCTTACTGTGGCCTACCTTGGGCCTGAGGGCACATGGACCCACCAAGCTGCTATCAAGAAATTTGGTCACTCTATCGCCTATTCGCCGCAACCTAATTTCGCCGAGGTGTTCGACCAAGTTGCACGTCGCAAAGCTCATTACGGAGTTGTCCCAATTGAAAACTCAACCGAGGGAGCTGTGTCACACACACTCGATCTCTTCGTCGACTCACATTTACAAATCTGTGCTCAGATTCTACTCCGTATTGATCACTGCCTGCTGTCATCAATAGACAGAGAACAAATAACAACTCTGTATTCCCACCCTCAGGTCTTTGGCCAATGCCGCAATTGGATTCTACGTAATTTTCCTGATGTTGACTTAGTGGAGGTCTCATCAACAACCAAAGCAGCAAAAATTGCTCATGAAAATGCAGCATCCGGTGCTGCCGCTCTGGGTGGCAAGCTCGCTGCTGAGCTCAATGGTCTTGAGGTCATTGAAGAATCCATTCAAGACCGCGCGACTAACACGACTCGATTCCTCGTCATTGGAGAAAAGACATGTCCAGCGACAGGCAATGACCGTACATCTATTCTATTCTCTATCCATGATCGTCCTGGTTCTTTGGTGAACGCGTTGAAGGCCTTCGATAAACTCAATGTCAATATGAGCAAGATCGAGTCACGTCCATCTAAGCAACGCGATTGGGAATATATTTTCTATGTCGATCTAGCAGGCCACTGCACAGACAAGCCTGTTGCAGACGCTCTTCTTGAGTTAGAGAAACATTGCTCGCTCGTGAAAATATTTGGCAGCTACCCTGATATTCGGGAGTAAAACACTGCCTCCCTGCTGTCTACTCTTTACCTAAAAACGAGCTTCGACAGTGCCGCTAACTCCACTGTCATATAGCTAAAAATAGTGAGGGATTACAGCCCTTGGAGGTTAGCTAACTCCTCATCTTTGAGCTCCTGATCTTTGCTGTCCCAATAGTAACGGGCGTATTTTGATGTGAAAATAGTCAAGGTATAACTATCTTCTTTGATAGCCGTCAGCTTACCACCCTTGGTCATCCATGTAGATTCGTCGATTCTCCTCCACTTCGCCCCCCCTTTGTTTACCTTGAGGATATATGCAATTTCCAGGTCTGTTAGCTCCGTCTCTTTAGTATACCCCATCTGATGAATCACGCCTCCCCAGAAATTAGCATGGATCTTGTAGATGCTTTTCTCGAATAAGCTATAATTGACTTCATACTCGCCATCGCACTCGAGTTGCGCCTTGCCATAGCGTTCCAGGCACTCGGCTCTATCTTCACCCATTCTTGCAAAAGCAGAGAGTGGAAGTGACGATATCAAGATGAGGGATATTATTTTCATAGGTGGAAGAGTCTGGCATTTTATCTCTACCACTCAAGCAGTTAATCGATAGTTGCCAACAACAGGATGAAAAGTATTTAAGAATCTCATCATCGAGCCATCTTTAATTTGCTTTTTAAAGGTCTTAAATAACCAAAAAGTCCCGTAAGCTTGGACTTACGGGACTTTAAATTGGTTACGGGGGTAGGATTTGAACCTACGACCTTCAGGTTATGAGCCTGACGAGCTACCTGGCTGCTCCA
>ERZ1048068.686-NODE-686-length-29214-cov-9.623958_pt1 | contig 29214 bp, 28 predicted proteins | sample MGYA00383098_ERZ1048068 | MGnify/ENA primary metagenome ERZ1048068 (study PRJEB29581, sample SAMEA5548368) | metagenome | biome: marine; feature: coastal; material: water | depth 1 m | study: Short-term variability in the microbial, nano- and picoplankton dynamics... | reverse complement strand
TCCGGCATCATAGTAGACTGGTCCGGCATCATAGTAGACTGGTCCGGCATCATAGTAGACTGGTCCGGCATCATAGGTGGCTGCTGTTCCATACTACATTGAATCATTGCTTCTTGAAGAGCCGCTTGGCACATGTTTGATTGTGAATTTCCTTGAACGGGTTGTTGCATAATTGGCATATTAGTTGTTTGAGTTCCTTCCATATTTATAAATTACACACAGAAATTATTTTTTAGTTTATTGTTCAAACACTTTTCTAAGTTGTGCTACTTTTCCTAGTTTCGGTTTCTTGGCAACAGTTGGTTTCTTGGCACCAGTTTTTTTGAGTGGACTACCTGGTTTTGGTCCTTGTCTTCCTGTAACTGCGTAAAACTTAGGATTACTCTTTTTGCTTGTTCTAGTTTGTCTAAGAGAAGCATAAATATGTGGGCTGGATTTTATGATAGTTTTTGGGGGGTCGAGCACTCTTGGTAATGGTTCTGGGGGTCTTGGTTTTAGTTTTGGTTTTAGTTCCATATCAACATAACCTGTTAGACCCCGGTTTTTGACTTCTTTCATGTCTACGTAGTTAGGTTTGGAAGTTTGTTTTCCTACATGATATGTTCCTATTTTATTATGAGCTGAAGCATATGAAGGGTTCTTCTTAGTCCTATGTGTTTTATAAATACCTCTTACTTGGTTTCTCAAAATTTTATTCGGAACGTTATATTCACCCTTACCTACTACTTTATTCATAGATTCACGTTTAACACCATCAATACATTCTTGTAAAGCTGCTATATTATTACCACATTCTACATCATCAGAACATTTATTTCTTTTAAAAATTTTTTTTTTTGTTTTTTTTGGCTTACAATGGTTTTTAACGCATTTTAAATATTTAGTAGCACGATTTAATTCATTACTATTCATATAAATAAATACAATATAAAAAAAAAATTTATTTTCTGGATTTTCGTGTTTTTGATTGTTTCCTTTTTGGACGCCCTCCTTTTTTCAATGTACGTTTCTTTTTACGTGAACCGCCATTAGATTTATTATATAAGGGGTATGGGGCTTTTATATGTTTTAATAAATCAGTAAAATTTCTGTTAATAACGTCTTCTTCTTTATTTTGTTCCGCAAAAGCAGGTTCGAAACATTGTTTAATGATATCATTAACAATGTCATTGTCTGTTTTAAATTCTTTAGTATAATAATTGAGTTTATAATTATTATTCATTAATGATTGTTGTACGTCTTTATTCCTAAAGTCTTTATAAGGAACCGGAATTTCAATTTCAATTCTATTATTATATTTTATTCTATCCTGAGTAAATATTTCCCAAATTGTTACACCAAATGCCCATAAATCTGTTTGGATGTTGAATGTTTTATTATTTTTATAGAATTTAGGAGATAAGGATCGTATAGGTAATTTTTCTGATTTAGTGGATTTATGGTTCAAATTAGGATTATTATTATTTTCTACCTTAACAACTAACCCAAAATCCCCAACTTTCGCAATTAAGTCTTTATCTAGTAATATATTTCTTGCTGCTAAATCACGATGTAATACTTTTTGTTTATGGATGAACTCCATACCTTCACAAATTTGTTTCAATATTTTTATTTTTTGGTCGTAGTTTAATTTATTAGGGTCAGGGTCTAGGTATTTCTTCAAATCTCCATGTTTACAATATTCAAATACTAAACATCTTCTTGTTGGATCATCTGGAAATTTCGCTTCACCATAAAAATTAACTACATTGAGATCACCTTTTAAAATGATTGCCATTTTCTTTTCTTGTTCAAATTCTTTTTTACTTTTTTCATCTGTCTTTGATAAAACTTTCAGTCCTACACGTTTATAACAATATTTTCCCTCTTCTTGATACGCGCCTTTATATACTTCACCAAAATTTCCTGTACCAATTTGCTCACACGGGTTTGTTTCGCATATTACATTTTCTAATAAATCATTATTACTAGATGGTTGTGCTCCACCACGCATTATTTTCAACCTTTCAATTATAAGTTTGGTTAAATTCATTTATAAAATAGTAAAATATAAAAAAAAAATTATTTTCTGGCTTTTCTTGTTTTTGTTTGTTTTCTTTTCGGACGGCCTCCTTTTTTCAATGTGCGTTTCTTTTTACGCGAACCGCCAATGGTTGATTCATTTAACATATTACCAGGGAGTTGTCTTTGGTAGGCTGTTGGTATTGGTCTTATAGTTTTTGGTGCTACTGAAGGACCTTTTTTTACCTTGCTAGGATTATTCTTATTATTATTATTAAGAAATTCTTTTGGTGGTGATGGTAAAATATTAGGGTCGTTAAAATTGTTTTCTGGTAAATTATTAACTATACTTTCTCCATTGAGATTCTTCTCCCCTAAATAAATATAATCATTCCCTGGGTCCCCATTATCACCAACATTGCTTATAATACTTACAGCATCAGCATTATTTTTGTTTGGAATAGTATTTGATTTATTAATAATATGAGTGGGATTTTTAATATTGTCCTTTTTTAATTGTCGTACACAATCATCCGTTATTTTTTTAGTTTTACGATATTGCTTAGCACACTGTATTTTTTTTTCTTCATTTAAATCTAATTTACAAGCAGTTAAATTTTTAATACAAGGTTTTCTAATTGAAAACCTATGCTTATGTCGACAAACAGAGTACTCGTTATAACATTCTTTTGCGTTCGCTGCAGCATTCCATTTACTTAAAAAATTTTCTAAATTTTCTACTATTTTATTAAATTTATCATTATTTTCATAATTTGTTAATCTTGAAAAACTTTCTTTAATTCTTACGAATTTACCAATAATATTATCATAATACAACATAAACTTATTACGGTCTTCAAGAGTATTCATTTTTACAGTGTTATTCTTGTAAAAATCTAATGCTTTTAATAATTCAATATAATCTTCATTCGTAAACTTTTTTTCGGAAAAGGATAATATTTTGTCTGTTATTTCATCAAAATCTTTATCAACAATTGTCATAAGCATATAATAATATTTTTGCATAATATTAGTTTTATTAATATCATTAACAGATTTCGTATCAAGTTCTTTCGTACCTATTATTTCCCTAAATTTTTTAGCGTCATTTTGTAAAACGTCTACTAAGTCTTTTTTAAGATTTTTAATTTTATTAAGTATGTTTGCGTTATTATTAGCCCCCCCTCTCTTTTTTTTCAACGTTTTACGAACTGGCATTGTATAAAATAAACTAATAAAAAAATAGGAATATATATTAAATGATAAAAATCTTATTAATAATAATTCTCATAATAAGTATGTTAATACTAGTTTTAAATAAAAACTACGAGAAATTCACATCAAGCAGTGATGATTTTGATAAAAAAGTTATATTAATTACCGGTGGAACGCGTGGAATTGGATTATCTATTGCGAAATTTTTCACAAAATATAATTGTGAAATAGTGATTACTGGAAAAAGCGAAGATAGTGTATCGAAAGCCATCGGAAAATTAAATAATTTCAAGAAAATCGATGGAATAGTAATGGAATTTAGTGACATAAAATCCATTGACGAAGGTCTTAATACAATTTACGCTAAATATAAACACATTGACATTGTTATTAATTGCGCCTTTATGAAACCGAAACGCATTGATATTGCACTTAGCGAACCGATGGATTTTACAAAGGAACTAAATGTAAATGTAAATGGACCCTTTTATTTAAACCAAAAAGTCATTCATAAAATGCAACGACGCTCTAAAGGTGGAAAAATCTTCTTTATTTCATCGCCATCTTCCAAAGCACACGACACATTAACTTATAAAGCAAGTGATATTATTTCCAAATCATCTATTGAACGTATGGTAGACTTGTTGGCATATGAAAACCACAGCTATAAAATTGGTGTTTCCACAATAAGAATAGATAGTGGAGTATTCAATAATAATCATATTGACACATCACAAGTCAAAAATAAAACCTTGAAGAAAATCTATAACAAGACCAATAATTATATGTCAAAATTAACAAACCATCCCGATGATATAGTGAAAATCATTTTCCCGGTATTCAAGCAAGATTATCATCGTATTAATGGAAAACTGTTTTCGTCAAGAATTCTGGAAGAAAACAATGGCGATATTACATCATTCGTTCCATCGACACACCTCAATCTTAAAAATAATCTCTATAGTACATCAAAATTATCGAAACATCCAACAGAGAATGATATATATGTAAATAAACAAAATCCCTATAGTATGTCTAAGAAAATGGAAGAAACTCTTAAAAATTACGATTACTCTAAACAAACTAAAAACATTAAATCGAAAACTCCTAAACCACTCGCAATGGCACTTTCCAAAAAACTCGGCGTCAATTTCGACCAAATTGTTTTCTTCAAAGATGAACACAATGCATTAAAGAAAATCCTCAGTACATTGATTCCTAAATATGATGCTATGGTTTCGCTGTATCCTTTATCGGAACGCCTACATTTCATTACCAGTGAATTGAAAATAGACGTGAAATTCAGCGTATATAAGTCGAAAAACGGGACACTTCAACCTCGTTATAATCACATATTAAACCAAATTACACCTAAAACTAAATGTGTATTTTTATCGAACCCGAATTTCCTAAGTGGTCAATGCTTACAGAAGGACCTATTCGAGAAATTCCTGAATAAATTGCCCGATAATATTATTGTGATTATTGACGAAACTTTCTTGGACCTAGTTACCGAAAAATGTGCGTTCGATTCGCTGAAATATCTAAATGAAAATGTATTGGTATTACGGGGATTTTCCAATAGTTGCGGATATGAAAACCTCGAATTAGCCTATATGATTGGTTCGAATAAATTTATGGAAATATTCGAAGACAATAATGTACGATTTAATCAAATAAATAAGTTCCATCAAGACCTCGCGCTAGTTTATCTTAATGATACAAAATATCAAGAAAAAATATTGAAAAAACTCAGGAAATCCAAGGAAACTATTTATAAAGAATTCGACGAAAATGACATTAATTACTATAAAACAGATGCCAACTTTATTTTAATGGAAGCTACTAAATCACAAGAAGATATCATTAAAGAATGCGAAACTAATAATATTATTATTGAACACGAAAACGCATTTTATGACAATTATTGGTCGCTACCATTATCCACCGAAGTCATTAATAAACGTATAGTAGATATTATAACATCAAAATTCTAAAGTTAAGAAAAAATATAGACATATTATATGGTAGATGCTTTGAATATATACATTAAGCATAAAATGAACACTATATTATTCGATAAAGTGTGTGTTTATATAATGTGTAAACAAGTTCCATCCAGTCAATTACTCATGACATTTCATAAAGAAAGTTCCGGTAATTTTTATATGAATACCACAATGTTTGAAAAATATATAAAATTAGAAAGTAAAGATACCGAAATATCTATGTTTGGGAAACCTGAAGAGATTATAACAACCTTAATTAAATTCCAAGTCACATCGCTATTCAATTCGTCCGATAACGACCTAGATTTTATTATTAGTATGTGCAGAGAAATAGACGATCCGAATATTACAAATACTATACTTTATAGATTGGACCGTTCTGGATTTAACCTTGATGAATGCCCTATATGTCGCATTCCTTGGTCCATTAAAAATCCCATAAATTTACCATGTAAACATAAAGTATGTTGTGACTGTATGCTGGGATTAGTTAGAAATCATAGCGATACTTGTCCGGTATGTAGGGCTCCATATATTTAAACCCACTATTTACAAATAACATAATCACCAACATGAAAACGTAACTCGTAATTCCTTTGAGTTTATCTATTGGCATGGATAAATAGACATATTTATTGGTGAAATTGTAATATAATATATGGAGTAGAAATATGACTAATATTATTTTCATTATTACATTGTTCTCTACACTCCATTTTTCTTTACTAAATAACCAATATAGCGCCAATAATACACTCAAATAATGGATTATAAAATCCTGGAGGTCTTTTATTTTATATTTCTGTAATACAAATGTTTTACCAATTAGTGAACAAGTGCTAAACAGTAATCCAATATGTCCTAAAAGATAATTTTTCAATACGAAACTTAGACCTACAATCATATTTGATATGTCGCTAAATCTAATAAGTCGTTTAACTGATTTTTTTTCAATTACCAGATAATGTAGAACTATACTACACAATCCTATTATCATGTATATGATATCCATTAAAATAACTACCTAAAAAAATTACAGATTTTTTATTTTTTATTAAAAATTATTCATCGTTATAGTAATAACGAATCATAAACAAGGGTCTTCTAGTGTTCGAAGACAGTTGTCTCGTAATGTTCGTTTAACTCTTAAAAGACCTCCATATTCAGGTTCACATACATTTTGATATAATTGACTGCGGAAATATGGAGCTTTATAAGAAAAGTTTTCTTTTAGTGGGAATACTATTAATATTAGTAATAATAATAATAATAATAATACTGATAATATATAAGTATTATTCATCATATACAATAAAAAAATATAATTTATATCAAACTTTGGAAACATTCACATACTATGAGATTTAATAATAATAATAATAATAAATATTATTATAATGGTTAAAAGTAAAATAGCAATAGCATTAGCATTAGCATTAGCAATAGCATTAGCAATAGCAATAACATTAGCAATAGTGTCAAAAAAAGAATTATTTAGAAACAGTAGCTACGAGGATTATGAAAGACGTTTTAATATAATATTTGGTAGGAGTGATGTAAATATATACGATATTCCATTTTCTAACAAAATTTATAGAAAATTCTTATAATAAAGAAGCTCCCATTAGTTTGTATTTGTCCATTTTATTAATTTTAAGAGGATACGATTGGCATTTATCTTGAGCTGGTTTAACGGTCGTTGAAGGACTATTGTTTTCATCTTCTGTATCGGTATCGGGTTCCTCTAAATCAATTATTTTACTGGTATTTATACCTTGAACAGCTTTTAATATATCGTTCAATTTGTTATTCATATTTGGATGATTGTGTTGTTCGCCTTTCTTGGCTAATTTAGATTTAAGACTATCAATTGTAGTTTGTAATTCTTCTGGATCTTGTAAGTCTAAATCGGCAAGTCTTTCTTTTAATTTTCTCAATTCATTTTGGTTATCATCTATAATCAAATCATCTAATAATTCATTGACATCCTTAGTGTTTTCTTTCATACCGTAATATTTACAAGGTGGGCATTTTTTATCTGGACAGGGTTCTGGTGAAGGGCATTTAAGGTCCTCTCTAGAAGGTAATTTAACCGCTGGACAAATTTTAACTTCTGCTTTAGGGCAAGGTTTGACTTCTGGACATTTAGGGCATGGTGGAATAATTTTGTCTCCAGGCGCACATTTAATGACGTTTTTACATTGTTCGACATCACACGGTTTAGGTGAAGGACATAAGTCTTTACTAATTTCTGGACATTTTTTACATAATCCACTGGCTACTTTTACTTTAGGACACACACATGAAGGACATTGTTGAACCGGTGGAATACTTGATTTTAAAACATAGTCTTTAAGATTGGGCATCTTAGGACATTGTGTTTCTTTAATTTCGGTTTTTTTGACATATTGTGATACATCAAATTCAGGTGGAACGGGACAGTATGTTTTAGCGACAGCCATAGCTGATTGTTCGATTCCAGTTTTCTTAACATATTGGTCCATATTTACACTGTCATTTTTTTTGTTAACATTGCTAAGCATTTGTTTCAATTGATATTCGGGACCAATATCAATATCATTTTGAGCTTGAAAACTTTCGCGGTTCATTGAACTATATAAAAGAACAATTAACATCAAAATAACACAAAGAAATACAAGATAAATAAGCATATTAATATATTTGTAGAAAATAATTATTATTTAATAATAATAGCAACAATTGTTTTACAATTTATTAGGGTTACAACCAGGACATAAAGAAGCAATTGCTTGTGCTGGAACTTTATTTCCATAAGATGTATCAATAGGGCAACCACCACCTAAGTCAATTTTACCTTGATTGGTATCGTAGTCACTTTCATCATCTGTATTATTACCACCCATAGAAACAAGTTTATCTAGGTTTTTTTCTAGAAATTGGTTTAATACATGATTGTCTAGATTCAATTTAATTTTAATCTTATCTAAATCACCATATTCATTACTTCCCAATTCTTCGGGGTTGGCGCGATAGTCACCCGATAGTTTACTTTCAAATGTTCTTTTATGGGTGCCAATAACACCTTCTATTTTTTCATATGATAAATCCCATTTTTGGCTGTCATAGTTAGCTAATGGACGAATCATAACTACACCATCTTGATATTGAAGGGCCTTGGTTATATCATAATGCGATTTCAATATATAAAATGGATAAGATGCTTCGTTTATACTATATCCTAAATTCTGATTTTTCAATGGAATATGTTTTGCAAATGTTTCTGCACTATCAATAAAAATTACTAAAAATTGTTGTTTTGTTGACGTCTTATTAGGTATAACTATACTGTATGTTCCATCCATATTTACACTCAAATTCATTCTTTGATTTTTTTCATTAAAAAATGGAACAGTTACTATAGATGAGGGTGGTTCACCATTAGCTTCAACATTTAGTACTTTACCTGTATATTTTGAAATAACCGATTTTACGTGATTTGTTTGACTAATGTTATTTTCATAAGTTTGTTCTGTTTCCGAATTTTGTAATCTATTCTCGAATGCTTGATTATAGTCAAAAGATTCAAAATTTTCTGTAAGGACACCTTTTTTATTAAGAAGGTAATCTAATAGTATTAAAACTAGAGCAAATACAATTAAACTAATTAAAATGATGTTTTCATTGCTGATTTTTTTCATATAATATATAAAAATAAAATAAAAGTTTTACATTTCGTCAATTTCTCCCGCATTAACATTTAAATTATTAAGTATTTTAATATTCTCGGTGTTGGCAACATAATCCATAGAATCGGTTTGGTCGAATTGGCCACAAGAGTTCTCTATTTTAATTTTACTAAGTGTTTTTATTTCATCATCTTGTGCTTTTTCTTGAAGGGCTGTTTTATAGAAGTTTAATTTATCTTCTAATGCGGTTATCATTACTTCTTGAGTTTTTTGTTCAACATCAAGACTACTTTTTTCAGTATTTAAAATATTAGTCATAGGTACATTAAAATGCTCTTGGGTTAATATATCGTTAAGAACAAATAGTGCTAGAGTCCCAGTTAATACAACAAATAATACGTTGTTCTTATTACTAATAAAAATTAACATTGTTACTAACAATAACCCTAAAATTAAATAATTACAATCCATATATATATTAATCTTATATTTTTTACTGCTTATAGAAGCATTAAATTATTATCTATTGCTTTAATATTTTCATTATTAATATCTATCTTTTTCTTTGCGATTTCATAAATTTCGTTTTGACTTTGAATAATAGTTTCAAAATTTGTGTCAAGTGGTTTATCTATAACTTTTTTCTTGAAATCATTGGTAATAGAGCACTTGGATTGACCTATTTGTCCTTGTGTACTCATTCCATATGGACATTTAGTGCATTTTTTGGAATTTTTAATTTTACTAAATGTATCTTCGGGACATTGGACACATTGTTTGGTTAATTTATTAACAAAATTTCCAATATCACAATCTATAATTTCTTCTTCTGGTGTTGGTGTCATAGAAATCTTGTGGAATTTTACTGTATTATTATCGATATTACCAAAAACAATACTATTTTCCATTTCTATAGAGCAAATATTCACTGATGGGGTGTTTGTATCTGGTGTTAATGTTTCATATTCATTCTTATAATTATTATATTTATAATATGAAGTATCATTATTTTTAGTAATAGAAATAACTAATTGTTCGTTCCGAAATGTTTCCATAATCCCATTGAATCCTTCTAAAGATAAATCACTATCTTTGAATTCTTTAGTTGTAAAATCGTAATAATATAATTGGGGTGATACATTTTCTAAATACATACTATATTCATTCCTGTAAATATCTAAGATTGTTCCATAATTTATTGATGTGCTAAATATTTTAAAATTAGACATCATTGTTTTTTGGGCATATTTTCGTTCATTGTCAAAAATATCGAATCCACTTACGACTAATCCATTTTTATCAATATCATATTTCAATTCAAAATTCATATTTGATTCGGTTTTAATACCATTAACGTATGTATTTACTTTATGATTAATATTGATATCATTATTAATTTCTTGAGGAGCCATTGTGGTCGATATATCATATAATTCTTCTATATCATCTTCTATTTTTCTGGTAAAAATACATTCAGAAGCGTTTTCAGCCGATTCTACTATATTTACGTTGTTATTTAATACATCAATAACTTCATTCTTAAAATTCTTTTGAACGGTATATATTACGTGAAACCATTTATTATAGACAACCTCCGGCAATTCGTCGTTATTTTTGATTAAAATTTTCTTTTGGAGTTTGAAACACGGCATCAATTTATCTTTATGTAAAATCAAACCATTGTATTCATTGGCATCTACTGTTCCAGATTCACCTGTACATAAATTATAGTCGCCCATAACTAAACGTGTTTCACCCTTATTAGTATCATTGATATATAACCACATACTTATTGTATATCCATCATCAGCATCCCCATTTGTTATCTTTTCATATAAACTAGGTATATAATTTCCTAAATAATTGTAATTGAATTGATTATCGTCAATAATACTATCATCATCATTGAATGCTTCTATATTTCCAGGGTCTTCTTCAAAGTCTACATCGTTATTTACATGTGTAACAATATAGGCTTTATCTAAAATAGTATAAACTAAATTTTGATGTAAATATTTTGATTGTTTATTTGCACTTGATAAAATAAATAATTTATCACTAATATTTTCACGACTATCTTTTAATAACCCGATTTCCAAGTTTGATACTAACAGTTCATCTGGAATAGTTACTTTATTCCATTTATCAGTTTTCATATCATATGTAATAATAGTATTAGTAAATTCTTTACCATCATATCCACCTACAAACATTAACATATTTTTGTAGTATTCTATTTGGGTATTTAGTCTACCTAAATATGGACATTTTATTACTTTCCACGATTTTTTTTCAACTGGATTATTTATACCATTATTATATTCATAAATGTCTATAGTTTTAGAAATTGTTCTGTCTTCGTTAATACCGAAAGCAAATACTAAAATTTCTTCATTTGAATAACTACTCATATTATATCTAGGTTTTTCGAGAGTTGATTGTGAATACACGTCCCAATGTGTATCATAAATACTAATAGTATCTGTTATTAGGTCTTGTTCTCTAAGTCCAGTACCACCAGCATACATTATTTTATTATCTATAGACTCGGCGCTAATGAAATATCTGTCTTTATTATTAATTTGATCATCTATTATTGATGATTTAGAATATTCTAGATTTTCATCAAAAACGTGGACTAAACCGGATTGCGTATTCATTAAATTGTTATATAATACTAATCCATCAGCGGAACCAATAGAGGATACACTAATTATTTTTTGTATATTATTAAATACATCATACGTTTTTAGTTTGCCATTATTTAACGTAATTTCTGGTAAAATTAAGTTATATCCTAATTGAGAATATTCTGTAACTTCTTTATTTGATAAATTAGTTTCTGTACTAAGAAAATTATTAAAATTCTCTACACGCTCCAGACCTATACTCATATATATTTCGTGAAGAATCAATGTCAAACATATAGCAATCATGAATCCCCAAAGCTTATATTTATTTTCTACATTTGAATAAATGAAAAATAATATTAATAGTAATAAAATAATCATATAAGAGAAATTCATTTAAAATAAAAAGATATTTTTTTTATGCTAATGAATTTTTATAGATTTCTTTTTCTAAATATGCATAATTTGAAAGTTTATTCTGAAGTTTTTGTATTCTTTGTTTAAGGACTTGGTTTTGTTTAAACTTTTTCATATTTCCATCATAAATTTCATTTACAATTGTTTCAACCCCCAATGATGGTTCAAATAAATTAATATCCGATTGTGAATTATTATTTGTATTTCCGGAAGCATCAGACGATGCTCCTCCACAATTACTCGCACCTTCTAATGCACCTTCACAAGGTTTGCATTGGAGTTGATTATAAGTATCACTATATTGATTTTTTGGACAAGGACTACATACGTCATTAATATTACTATAATCAATAAATGTTCCTGGAGGACACCGAGCACAATTAGCATCTAGACTATTTGATACTTTAACACATTCGTTGGCGTCATTTCCCCATTTATCTCCAATATTTGGATAACTGCTCAATATTGATGCCAATGGACAAGAATTACTGGGGCATATGTAATTAGTATCTCCAATAGGTTCGGGTTCATCTGATATATGTGTGTCAGGTTCATCGGTGGTATGTGGACCTTGTTCCCCGGTGTCGTGTGTGTCAGGTTCATCGGTGGTATGTGGACCTTGTTCCCCGGTGTCGTATGGGTCAGGTTCATCGGTGGTATGTGGACCGGGTTCATCGGTTGTGTTTGGGTCATTAGGAGTATTATCAAAATTTTCTTGAACAAAATTTATAATTTTATGACAATTGTGGATTATTATTAGCATAACTACAATCCAGAATAAAATAAATAATACACTATTGGAATTCATTATATATTAAAATAATAAAATATTAAAAATTCAAAGTTGATGATTTTTGTTCTGTTAATGAATCAATTAAATCATTATGTCCTTGCGAGTTAAAATCAGCATTTGGGAAAGCTGGAGTCTGACATTTAGAGGCAATTTTATATGTACTATCAGGTAAACAAGTAATTTTCTTTTCGAATGGAGAAATTATTCTCTGTATTTTTTTGTTTTTATCTCTTGGTCTTAAAATAACAACATTACTATCTTCGCCTATACCATCCGAACTTACAGCTCTAACTTTAAATTTATAAACTTTAGAGGGTTCTAAACCATAAAATGTTTTTTCATAAAATAATTTATTACTTTCATATTTCATTGTTGTAAGATTTATATCTTTGTTGGGTTCTTTCATATAAATCAAATATGAATATACATTTTCATTATGTTTAGAGGGTTTGTGCCAATATAATTTAATTATTGATTCGGTTGATGTACCAGTTAATTTAATATGTGATGGTTTTTGGGGTTCATTATCGAAATATTCAAAATTTTTTGCGAATTCGTATAGAATTATAAGTAATATAATAAATATTAATAGTAAAATAATCATATAAATACATAGAATAAATTTTTTAGAAGGAAATATTGATTTGTTTTCCACGTAAACTATTAAATAAATTACAACCTTCATCTTTTTTATCGTTTTCTGAATCACTGTTAGACGCATTGGACCTCCTATTAGGGTTCCTAAAACCTTCTGTTACAACACTCATATTGGTATTATATGGTTTAACAGCAATTACTTTTGATAATTGACTTGACCCTTTAGCATTCACCGCGACTACACCTACATTATAAGTAACATCATTTATTAATCCAGTTATATTATATTTTAATGATGTTTTTATTTCTTGTTCGGTGATATTACGCATTTTTATACCTTCTTGTGGATTATTTGCTTTATAATAAAGTATTTTATAGCCAATAATATCTGAATTATTACTATTAGGCTTGGACCACATAAGTAAAATAGTTCTACTTGCTGGCAATCCAACTAAATTATGTGGTGGATTTGGTGGTTTCGCATTAGAATCACCAGTTTGACCAGGAACTAACCAAGGACAAAATTTAATATCCGTACATTGTTTACATATTGATGCACAGTTTTTTTGCGAACATTTATCACCACCATAATGATCTCGGTTTTCACCATTAAAACATTCATCTACACAATGACTTTCATTAACGCCCCACGGTTTGAACATACATTTTTCTGGATCTTCGACGACTTCTTGTTTGGGTTGATTCATGGATAAAGTAAAATCGGGTTTTTTCCATTTACATTCGGTCTTGTCGGTACAAGTGTCGCATTTTTCTATACATTGTTCTATGCTACAATTATTATTAATAGAATCGTTATTACAATTTTTAATACATTCTGTGACTTTATTACCTCTTGCACTAAAAACACATTTTTTTTCCATATTTTCTAATTCCAAATTGAGTTCTCCACAGTATTTATTATTTTGACATACTTCAACTTCATCTAGATATTTTTCATATAAAGTTATATTACCTAAAATACCCTTAAAAGGGTTATAAGTATTTTCTAATTCGATTGCACTACCAAATTGTAAAGTAAGTGTGGTGTTTGTTTCATTTGGAGTATCAATATTCATACTTGTAAATAACTTTCTTTTATCATTAACTTGTATAAATTGATTGGTTAAAAAATTGCCAAACGATATACTAAACCAATTTGTGGATAATTCATTAGAATCAATATAGTTCATTTTGGTTTCAAAACTATAGACACATACTTTATGATTTTCATTTATATAAATAATGAAACTGTCTTTTCCTTGTTGATTTTTGGCTAGTAAAATCATTTGTGACTTATATGGAAATTTCTTGAATTCGGATAGTTTAATATAAAAAGATAAGGTAAAACCATTATTGTGCGCATAAGGTACCTCCATTTCTATTTTACTATCTTTACCATTAAATTCTAATGATTTAGGAGGAACTTCTTCTTCACAAATTTCATTACAATTTGTTAGTTTTCTATTAGGATTACAATCTAAATAAACATTTTTTTTAGTACATTTACATAATCCATTCATATTAGGTTGAATTGATTGGTTACAATCAAGATCATTTGATGGGGTAAATGTATTAGATGAACAATTTTCCATTGATGCGTATTTTAAACATTTGTTGGGAACGTCGTAAATATCGTGTGATTCGATTCCTGGAATATTAGCGGAATATTCTATATTATGTAGTTTCGCGAATTTTGTTAAATTTTGATTAGGTGAAATTAATACCTGAAATTTTTCGGTTTTTAAGATACTATCTTTGAAACATACATATAATAAAATAGTTAGTATTACTACTAAAGTTATAATTAAATACATATATAATCATAGGACAAAAAAATATATTTGAAAATATCATAATGGATAAATTAAAAAAACAATTGAATATAATTGCTGATGAAAATGAAAAGAAAAAAATCAAGAAAAATTCCAAAATGCTAAAGGAAGAATGGGATGATTATGATTTAAAAAATCCATATATGGTTGTAAGAGAATTTATTAAGGAAAAAGGCCTTAAACTATATGGAGGACAAGCATTACACGAACATTTAGTTTTAAAGGATGGAAAGGGTCTCTATAAAAAAGATGAATTTCCTGATTATGATGTTTTCTCCCCGGATGCTTGGGACCACGCGAAAGAATTATCTAAAAGATTATTTGAAATGGGTTATTCATATGTAGAAGCTAAACCTAGTATATTAAATGATAAACACCATCAAACATATAAAGTTAGTGTCGATTTTCTTCCAATGTTGGATTTGACACAAGCCGGTTGTCCTATAGAAAATCAAGAAAGAAATAAATGTAGAACTTGCTCAATAAAAAAGAAAGGAAAATGTGTTTCTGTATTTAATGAAATACCAGCAACTAATGTGGAAAATCGTAATGAATTGGAAGTAGTATATAAGGAAACATTTGACTATGAAACTAAACAGAGTAAATACCCAAAACATTTTTTTGTTACGACTCCCGATTGGTTAAAGACATCAATGTATTGGGAATTAACTGAACCTTTGGGAGATACATCGCGGTTAGCAAAAGTAGGAACGCGTTTGGCTATGTTTGAAAAATATTTCGAAACTAAATTTCGTAATGTATGTCCTATTTTTTTGAAAAATAAAGAGGCTCCTATTATACCCACCAAAGTTCAAACTGTTTTAGATTACGTAAAAACCTATATAGAAGATAGTAAAATGTTGGTTGAGTTTGGTCCATGTACGCACAATTACTATATGGATCGCTCCGAGAAGAAAATACCAGTGATTAATTATCAAGTATATTCTAGTAATGACACATATACAATCTATAACTTAATGAAAAAACTTGAGAAAAAATTTAAAGATACTATTTTTAAGACATCCGAACGACAATTTTACTGGAAACAATATATAGATGAAGAAATACGTATATTTATGAAACACGATAATAAATACCACTTGTTAATTAATGTGTTATTATCTGAAAAATGTATGCCATATGTGAAACATAACAATATGAAACACGCCAGTTTGGATGTAATGTTATTTAATTACTCTCATAGAAAAGAATTACCAGTATTATATAATAAAGTAGAAGGTTCCCCATTTGATTATGAATGTTTAATGAAAGACCTAATGGAAACCTATAAGAAAAATAAAAAGAAAAAAACCAAGAAATTTCAGCGTTATGGCTCTAAATGTGTAGGTGATCAACTAGATAAACGTATAGGACTAATGATGGACAAATGGAGTGATAAAAAAAAAACTTTGAAGCAAACTAAATATTATGTTGATACACCTGAAGATGGAATGATTACTAAAGTATATCCGATTGAAAAGGGAACATTCCGAATGCCATTTAAACCATCAGAGATCCAATATAAAAATTATTATTATAAAAATAAATTTCTAATGAATAAAACATTAAAAAATATGAAAAAACTTGACGCTATATATTCTGCCTAATGATTAATATTTACCCTAGCATTAGGAGTTAAATCTATTTTATTGGATGGATCTAATTGCTTATTACCAATAACTGGAACTAATATATAACTATAAGAAGTGCTATTTTTCAAATTAGTTATTTGGATAGTATTTATACCTTCTTGGGGTTCTTTGATTTTAAATATCTTAACACCACCATTGGGATTAGCACTTTCGAAATATTTTAATAAATAGTAATCAACTTGTGTATCGTGAAACCATTGAACCATCGTTTTATTACTGGCTTCAATTCCTCGTATTTCAATATTGACATCATTAGAAGGTTGATTTTGAAGTTTAAGTTTCTCTTCTTTTAAATAATCTCTAGAATCCAACCATTTACAATTATTATTATTTACACAATTATTACAAATATCGTAGCACTTTGATTGACTACACGAGTCACCACCCCATAGTTCTCTATCTACACGACACCGATTAATACACGCAACTTTGCTTGGTCCCCAGGGAATAAATTCACATTTGGGTTGTGCATTATCAAAATTTTCTTGTTTTTTGAAGAAATTTAAGTAAATAAGAATTATGGTAAAAAGCATCGCTATAGTAAAAAGTAATATCATTAAATAATAATTATATATTTTTTATTTTTTTTATATTTCGTCAGGGAATTCTTGCTTACAATAAAATACAATATTTTGTTCTGCTTTGGTCATGTGTTTTCTAATTTTATAAAACGTATGCATCATTTTATCATATCCCAAAAATGATACTAAACAACGTCTAAAATTTTCTAAATTATTAGTTATTGTGAAAATGAGATTTTGATTGTGTGTTTGATTAATAATTTTATGAAGGAGAATATCTAAACCTGTATCTGGAAAGGGCTTAGTTGTTTTCAATTTAAGTTTATATTTATTTAACTTTCTATATTTAATAAAATCTATATAAAAATCTATACTGATATAGTAAATTTTATTATTTAAACGAATACCATTACTAGCCCAGAAATATAAATATTTACATTTCTGTAAGTGATTGGTCATACTCGAATCTTTTTTTGAATAACTATCAATGTTTTTGAAACTGTTCTCTATTTTTTCAAAGATGGTTATTCCCATAACATAGTAGTATTTTATTATTTTTCATTAAAAAAAACATCTACGTTGTAATTCTCTTTCATTTTTGCATCACGTTCTTTATCTTGAACCAAAATATCAAGAGGGTCAGAAATATCGACATTGCCTTCTCTAATGTCTTTTTCATAACGTTTTTTTTTTATTATTTCTCTAATTTCAGCAATCATTTTTTGTATTTCTTCTTGATTATCTTCATAAGTGTTATATGGAACCGGAGAATTATATCCATTATTTGATACATATCTAGTTTGGACTTCTACCTTATTAGACGGAGCACTATATCCATATTTATTGCGTGCATATACTTCGACATGATAAATATTCATTGGATTAAGGTTTAATATATTATGTTCGACAAAATCGTCTTTAATATTTGGTTGTATTTCTACTTCAAATTTGTCGGGATTGTTAGGGTCAGTAATGACTACACTATAATTACTTATGGCATCAATAGAATTCGGTTTTTCCCATAATAGTAAAACTTCCGAATCTTGGATTTTGTATTCAAGAACAATGGGTTTAGGGATTTTTTCATTTTCAGTTAAAATAGGTTCAGATAACCATCTACAAAACATATTATCTTCGCAATTATTACAAATATTTTCACAAGCAAGTTCGGAACAAAGTTCACCTCCAAATAATGTATTGTTATCGTGATTTCTACAATAGTCTTTACAAGCTAATTTTGAACCGAATCCACCGGATATGGCCTTTGGATTAAAAGAACATCCTTGATTGGGAGTACCTCCAGAAGCTATTATGGCAGCATCTGCCGATAATTTTTTTTTTAAATTATCCTGGATTTCAATTTCTTCGGAACTAAGAATTTTATAAACCGCGTTGGAATTTTTAGTTCCATACGTATTTTTATTTAATGTTAAATAATTAACGCTTTCACCGTGCTTTTTATATTCTTCAGATTTTTTACCAGATTCTGATAAAAAACACATAGGATTATTCGATAATTTATTGTTTTGAATACTATTGACATTTTGGAGACCGAAAAATGTTGAATTGTTTTCTATTGCCTTTAGAGCACATTGTTCTGGAGTTTCTACTTCACCTTTGTAAACTGGAAGGGCTAAATCATTCGATTTATCATTATAGCAACCTATATATTGGAATTTAGCGGGTTCTGAATTTTTGAAACGTTGTTTTAGGGTTCCTATTCCAAGGAAAACATATAAAGCAATAATTAATAATATAAATAAAAGTATAGATATCATATTTATTATTATGAAACAAAATTATTTCTTAAGATAGGCTTCTTTTATAAAATCATCAACACTATATTTATCAACACTATCCAAAATATGTTCGTCATAATTTACAAAAGAACCGGCATCACAAAAAGAATCATCATAATTGAAATCTTTATAAAGTTGTTTCTTAATTTCATCGTCGGTTTCTATTAACGCATCGGAAATATTTTTAGATTCTATTTCACCATCAGGAGAAATAGTAACTGAGTTAGAATTTATACTCATACCAATTGCATTTAACGAACGAACATTTATATTGTAATAATCTTGATTATCTAAACCCTTTAATTGGAATCTACAACTACCTTTTCCACAATCATTTGCTTCGAAACTAACTAATTTTGTTATACCATCATTTTTATAGGTTTTCTTGGTTTGTATTAAGTATTTATTAATGGGGCTATGGTTATCGAATGGTTTTTTAAACCGAACTTCTATATGCCCGTCACCCGAATAACAATGAATTTTTGGTGGCATAGGAACATCCGGTTCTGGCATAACTGCTTTTGGTTCAGATTTAGGACTTTGTAACCATTTACAATTATTGTAGTCTATACATTTATCACATATTTTATCACAATATTCGGGATTACAAATATTATCTTTTTTACATTTTTCTTTACAAAGAGATAATGTGGTTCCGTGAGGAATAAATTTACATATTTCTATTTTCTTTTCGAGTAATTTAGAAGAATTGTCTCCCATAAGACCTAATAAATTTTTGGGTTCTATTATTTCATTATATAAATTAATATTACCTATGAAACCATCGAATGGATTAATAATTTTATTATTTTTATAAATGGAACCGAATGTTATATTATTATTTGTAGAAGTGTCTTTGGATGTAGTTAACGTTTTAATATCTGAATTGAAAAAACAAGTAAAACTATTTTTACTAACATTTAATACAATTGTATAGTTTTTGTTTAGTTCTATTTGCTCATTAAATTTATGGCTATTATTATAAAACTTTATGAATAAGAATCCATTAAATAAATAAACCTCATAAACAAGATTATTATTAGTATCTACTGAATTAACTATTACTTGATAAATTGATTGATTTTTGAATTCTATATCAAAATACAATGTGTATTCATTTAAATTATCTAGGTTTTTTAATCGAAAAGCACTTTGTTTGAATTCAAGCATTTTTATTATTTTATTTTCCATTTCCAAATTTTTATAATTATGGATATCGTGTATTTCCGCTAAATTGTCGTCTTCAAAATTTGGTAGTACATCTGATTTATCCATCAAAACAAGTATATTGTTATTCTGCGATCGAAAATTCTCCTTTTTTTTCAATAGTTCTAATGCTATTACTAAAAATATTAATAATACAAATATAAGTATTAGTTTTATCATTTAATAAAATATAAGAAAATAAAAATCAAATCAATTTGTTGGATTACAAAATTCGTAGGTTTCCTTTTTCTCTGGAGCCCTTGTAGGAACTTGAACTGGCGCCTTATTACCTTTATAAATAGGCTTCATCGAAACAATGTTAGACATTTTACTTAATCCTTTCTTATTAAATGCTCTTATTCCTACACTATAATATACATCTTTATCTAAATTATCTATAACATATTTACAGTCGGTACAATTAGGGTGTGGAACCTTAGACATTTGTATTCCTTCGCCTTTATTTAAGGTCTTATATAAAAAACATACGTATTTGTCTATATTTCCTTCTTGTGTTTCATATGTTTTGGGTTTATTCCATTTTACTAAAAATTTGCCATTGTAAGGCACTAGAAATATTTTCGGTGCTATGGGTTCACCTTCTAATTTAGTTATTTCAACAGGTTCATAAGGATTGGGATTTACTATTTGTTCATCAGAAAGTATCCAGGGACATACTTCTGGGTCTTCGCATTTCTCGCAAATTTCTTGACAATTGCTATAATTACAATTATTTTTAGATGTACAAAAATTCATACAACTAAATATATCACTACCATAGGGTTTAAACTCACAAGGTGGTTTCCAACCAGATGTTGATTTATTATAGCATTTATTAGTACACGCTTCTTCTTTACAATCTTTATATGGAGAATCCATACAATTCTGGTAACATTCGTCTCGGGTTTTACCGTCAGTTACATACGCACACGCTTTCAATTTACAAGAATCATGCAAATCACATAATTGTTTGTTTGTTAATATATCACTAAATAATTTTATTTCTCCTAAAAGCCCTAACATAAAGTTATTTTTATTATTATTTGTTCCCAATAAGAATGGCTTAATGTCAAAATTATTATTAAATGTATATTCTATTTCAGTTCCTTCAAAAAATATTATGATTTGTTTTTTATTCACTTTAACACTAATATGAGTATATGTTTTCGCTTCTATTTCTTTTTCGAAAACGAATTTTTGGTTAAGATGTTTTAATGTTAGATTAGAATTTTCAACATATAATTCCCAATCGTTTGCTAATAAATATTGTCTTTCTTTTACTTTGTCTAAATATACAATAAAAGATAAAGTATAATATTCAAGTTCCATATTGGGTATTTGTATATATGAACCATTACCATTAAATTTAAACCCACTTACTGAATCACCCATTATTTTTGAACTAATATTGAATAATTCTATTTCTTTCTTTTCTTTATCATAGTCTATTTCATAATTAGTAGCATTAGGTTGAAAGGTTTCTTTATTCTTTAGTAATAGACATAATATAAAAACTAGTAATAAAATTAAAATTATGTTAATCATTCTCTTAATATAAAAAAATAAAATAAATTAGCATTCAAGCTTGGTTTCGAGTTTATTGATTTTCTGTAATTCAAGTAGTAAATTATTCAATTTAATATTTTGTTTTTGTGTTTTACTTTCAATTAAATGGTCATAATTTGCCTTTGCGTCTTCAATTTCTTCTAAAGATGAAGCCATATTAACATCTTTAGGTTTTTCTTCCGGATATTCTAAACTAGGCATAGTTTCAACTTCATCGTTAGTAATAAATTTAGTAATAAGTTCGTCATCTAAATCTTTTCCTACAATATTTACACTAGGATTGTTACCAAATGAATGGACCATATCGAGTAAATCCGTTTTATCTACGTGGGTTTCTAAACTAAAATGTTCATTTTTTCTTAAAAAAACAACTAAAAGTAATAGAACTAAAATAATTATAAGAACAATTTTCATTAAAATAAAAAAAGATATTAATTAGATAACCTTGATTATATAAACTAATTTCATATAATTTGGTTCTATATTTATAGCTTTAACACCAACGGTATCTTTTCTATTATTATCATTACTTGTATATCCGGAGTGACTATGATTTCCTGTTTCTTTAACAATAAATTCGTGATTATGGGATTGTTCGTTTGAAATAATAGTTTTGGGAATATCTAAAAAATTTTCGTTTGCCTTTACGAAAGAATAATTTAAAGTATTGCTAAAATTACTATCGTTTCCAATTAATACATCTATATTGTGAAAATGAACCGTTTCATTTTGAGTCATATTCAAAAAATCGTGTTTATGGAATCCATCTGTTGATATTGAATGTTTATGTTTAGGCATTTCGCAAGAATTGGAACTAGAATTACTACAAATAATAGTATGTTCCTCACTGGTTTCTCCCCCATTTTTACCCAATGAAGAAAACCTATAATTATTATTATCCTTACCAACAACCAGTTTGTTTTCTAAATTTGGAACATTTATGGTTTTTTGATTCCCATTATGATTTACTGTTTTAGAAGTTCCATCACATATTGTCCAACCATAAGGAATATCGGGTGTTATGGTAACCGTAATAATACTACTATGAAACATTTTTGATGAACTGTTAAGATATTTTCCTTCTTCATTAAACGGACTTATAGTATAATCATCACCATCCCCAGTATATTTTATAATAAATTTATTTATGTCTTCTTTACCATAATTCATATCTATTTTATTGTTGTCTTTATCATATGATAAATATTTAAAATCGCCCTCTGTGCGATCATATTTTCTTATGAAGTATAACTCGGTAGATATTTTTTCAATGTAAATTGGTGAATCAGTAGAGTAACCATTAAATTTATAATATCCACTAATTAACTCATTCTTATTTTCGTTTTCAAAATAAAATGGAAATATAGTTCCAATAGGAATAATATCCTTGGGGAAACTATGAAATAAATCATTATTTTGAATAGTGAAATCACCATTTATTTCAATATTTCCGTCAATATACATTTTTTTATTATTTATATAAAAATCAGTTTTATTATGGGATTCGCTATGTATATACATAGAATCGTCGTCAAAATCATTTTTACTTATTTTTAATTTTGATCCATTTTTCTTTATTTTTTTAGATAATTTTAGTTGTGAATAATCATTTGTATCCGATTTAGTTACATACACTAATTCTTTAGTTCCTAATGTTAATTTATTTTTCAAATAGAAATTAATGTCATTTATTTCGAATGATTTACCAACTGTACCTTCAATGCCTTGATTACCAATATTACCCTGATGACCAACATTACCAGAAGGACCTTGTAAATAGTTTAATTGTGAAATGTCTGTAAAATTCTCTTTTTGATTTTTATTTGTGAGTAATAGACTACAAATAACAATAATTAATAAAACAATAAAAATATTAACCTTTTGTTTGTTTGAAATCATATTTAAATACTAAAAAGAAATTATTTATATTTTATAATATACACAAGTGTATAATATGGTGGCATAATATCAATGGGGGTTGGTGAAATATTTCCGTGTTCATCTAATGTATGGGTATGGTCTCCAGAACTCGAAACAGTAACACTATGTGAATGTGGATTGTTCTCGTCTTTTGTTTGTATATTCGTTGGTGTTCCTTGGGTTGCTGATAAAACAAACTGGTCTGTTACATTAGTCGAAGGTTCCGAACCTCCCTTTACTTCTAAACTATGCTTATGAGAACCAGATGGATTAGAATTTATAGTATGGTCGTGTGAACCACTTTCAGAAATACTATGATTATGTATTGGCATATTTTCGTTTTTTAATGTGATTTTACCTTCTTTTGTTTTGTATTCGTCAAAAACAGTGTCATTAGTAGTGCCATTATCATTAATATTGGTAGTGCCTTTAATAAATTTACCAGATAAATCAGGAGTTGTAAATCCTTCAATGGTTTTCCCATCACATATTGCCCAAGATTGTGGAATCATTGTAGAACTATAAAAACATGCTATAATTCCAACTGGAGCTAAACTGTAAAATAATTTAGATGCGTCTATAGAAATATTATTATTTTTAGTATCCTTGAATGTTATATTACCTCCAACTTCTAAATTACCTTTGATAAACATTTTACATTGAGATGTGCCTTTCTTTATATAAAAATCGGCATCATTTTCATTATTACCAATCATGATTGGATAACACTCGTTATAATCGGTTATTTTCAATTTACTAAAGTTAACAGATTTCGATATAATGTTTCCTTTTAATTCTAATTGGTGCATTGTATCTAATTCTTCTGATGGATTCGTTTCACCTAATGACAAATGACCACGGTTCTCCAAATAACTTATAATATTTTTACATGCAGGACCATCACTTCCAGGAGGTCCTTGTGGACCTATTGCGCCTTTTTCCCCTTGAGGTCCAGTCGAACCTTTTATATATATTTCATTAAAATCAAAATTTGACTGAAATCCCTCTTTGTTTTTTGGTAAAACATACATAACAACAAATACAATTATTATTGTTAGTATTAATAATACTAGTAAATTAATATTTTTGTTCATATAATATAATAAAAATATTTTAAGTTAAATTAAAAACCCTTACTTTTCAAATCAGAAACTACATTGTCTATTTCGTTAATTAGATTTTGATTTTCATTTTGTTTTAATAATTGTTTAGGATTAATATTAGTCATAGATTGTCTTTTATTGCTACATACTCCTAAAGCACGTTTCTTGAATCTTAATAAAGTATTAAGATTTTTAGATAAATCGTCATCTTCTTCAAGGTAGCCATATTGTTCAAAATCTATACCACATTTCAAACCTAATATATCTATTTTGGTTAATAGTTCATTATTTTCATCGTCAATTTTTTCTAATTGGTCAAAATCTGAATTATAAATAGGATGATATTGTTTCATAATACCGTGTTTAGATGAAGCTATAAGTTTTCCATCATTATCAAATACAATATCAAAAACACGATTTTTATTATTGTTTTCAGTATCCCATTTGCTTGTTTTCCATTCTTGTGTTTTCTTTTTATATATTTTACTATCTAAAAGACCTATACCCAACATTATATGGTCTTTATCAAACATAATTTTCTTCATAGGTTTATCGTAATTTACTGGACCTACCCAATATCCAGATTGATATTCATATAATTGTCCATCAAAACTACTAATACCAAGTAAAGTACCATTAAAATCATAACAAACACTTCTAATTGTTTTTGAATTTGACATCATTACATTCCAATTACTTTCTATGTCTTCCGTTTCCTTTTTATATAATGTATAAACCGGTTTATCTCCTACCATTTCCATACCAATAGCAATTATACTTTTATCTATATCATAAATCATATCTATTATTACACTTCTATCGTTTATTTTACCATTTTTCAAGGGACCTTTCCAATTATTACTTTTGATTTCATTCGTATATATTAAATTGTTAGTATCTGTGTTATTTTCATCAATATAACAAGCAATATATCCATTCTTATCAAAAAATGGTAATATAGATACTATTTTCTTAGGATCTATATCTATGACATCATCTATATCTTGTGAAAAATTTTCATTTGTATTCAATGAAATATACAAATAATAACATAAAACAAGAATAATTAATAATAATAAAATTTTTTCCATATAATAAATAGTATAAAAATAATTAAACTGGATTTATATTCAAATTAATTGTGTTTCTATTTTCTACGTTCTTTTTAGCTTGATTGATTGCCTCTATTTGTTTCTTGGCCTTACTTTCTAATTTACATTTATAGGCATTAACCTTTTCTATAGATGAAAAGTGTTTATCCTTTTGAAGTTCATCGATTTCCTTTGTTAGTTCCTTAATAATATTATTATTTTTTTCTAACTTTCTTTTTCGGAAATTCTTAAGCATTAATGTGTGTTCACTAGGTTTATCAAATTGATTGAGTCTTTTACAGAATTTAACTAGTTTTTTATTATTTTTATTAAGATTGTCTAAATTAGTAAAAGTTTCTCTTTCAAATCGCAATGATAATACTATAATAAATATTATTGTTAATATAATAGCAAATAGTAATTCTATTATTTTCATATTAATATAACAAATCAAAAAAATTAAGCGTAAAAGGGATTGACTATAATTTTGAACTTTTCATAACTTAATATTTGTTCTAATGGCACAAATAAAGGAACGAATAATACTATTAATAGTAATAAAATCATAATATAAAGATAAGATTGTATCAGTTCCATGGTTATACTATATATTACCAAAATTTTTATGAATTAAATCAATATCTTTTTTTAATGTATCTGGATTACATTTGTGACATATTCCATTATTAAGTTTATTTAAATCGAAACCATGTTTTTTTGATAAATTACACACTCTATTAGGTTTTGGGAGTTGTGATTGAGGTTGAGCTTGTTTTTTTGTCTTGGGTCGCAATTTATTTATCTTATCAGTTAAATCGGACAAATCAAATTTGATACCATCTTTAGGAATATTGACGTTAACCTTATGAGATTCATCTTTAAGAAATCCTTCTTTAGAAAGCGCTTCAACTTTAGCATAATTACTATCTAGGTTGCGTTGTTTATTAACTCTACATTTATTAGAAATAATATCACGTTTTTCTTTTTCTATACGCATATGTTTTACAATTTCAGCAAGTTCTTCTATACGTTTATCTTGATTTTCTAATTCTTGCAATGATGATTTATTTATAGATATTTGTTCCAGATCATCCTTAATTTTTTGTTCTTTATCTAATTTCGAACACATACTTTCCATATTATCTAACTTCTCTAACATCTCCTCTACCGTGTCATCTTTTTTAAGAAATTTATTTGAAATAATATTAGTATTATTATTGGTATTAGTATTATTATTGGTATTATTATTGGTATTGGTATTATTATTGGTATTATTATTGGTATTATTATTGGTATTATTATTATTATTGGTATTAGTATTATTATTGGTATTGGTATTGGTAACCGAGTCTAAAACCATATGTTTTATGGTATCATTAAGCGCAGTACTATTGTTTCTTGTAGTTGAACTGACATTTAATCTATCTATTTCCTTTTCTAATTCATTGGTATTTACTACAAAATTTTCTTTTAAAGCACTTTGGTACCTACCCATTGAAAGTTTAGGATAATAATTTTCATTGTTTTTTAATCTTGCGTTACCTAATTGAAAATTTACATAAACTAAAGATAAAATTAAAATACATAACAATATAGTTAATTGGAAGTAATTCATTATTATAATAATAAGATTTTATTTCCATTTTTAATTAGAAGAATTATACTTAGATATTTTACAAAAACTGGGTTGTAATTGTTTACACATTGGATTACACGGATTCCCATTTTTATAACAAACATCGTATAAATTAATTGCCTTTTTTGTATAGTCATTTGTATGATTAATAATTTTCATAGCGTGTAGTAAAGCGAAGTTTTGATCAATTGTTTCATATAATGATGCCTTGTGCTTTTTATCTTGAATATTCCTTTTATAAATTTTTTCGTATTCTGTTAAGAAGTCATTGACTTCATTAATACTGTTTCCGGCATTATCGTAAAAATATTGTTTTAGTTCATAGTTTTTATTAGTTGTATAAGTTTCAATATTTTGTACAGTGTTGTTATATAAATAATATAATGTAACAGCACCTATAATTATAAATACTAAATCGTTGATCATTTAATATAAAAAAAGAAATTTAATTTAATCTAAGCTAAGTCACAACTTCCATAAGCAAATGTATCAGATGTTCTGTATCTACAATGAGCATCCAACCTTATAGTGTCAACATACACATTACTTTCATCGTCAATATATAAAGATTTACCATAATTTCCTTTTGGGTGAACCAAGTAAAATGGGTAATATACATCATCTGATGGAAGAACCATTTTCTTAGCTGAACTTTCTTCGTATTTAATAGATTTATTATATTCCTGGAAATTGTTAATAAGTTGAAGTTCAAACGATTGGCTATTACTTGACGAATCACATTGGCCTACTTTTATTTCAACTTGTGAACCATTTTCATTAAATGTCAAACATGCATCATTCATAAAAATAAGAAATGAACCAGTTGGATTTGGCCCTGACATTATTGGTTGAACATTGAGTTTGGTTGAGTTTGCTCTACATATTATTGACCTAAGTAAGCTATCTGTCTTTTTTTGAACCTTCATTTTAAGTAATTCTATTTCACTTACCTGTTTCTCAAGAGCCCGTATACGCGATTCTTGGATTTCTTGATTCGTTTGAAAAACAGGATCGGAATAGTCTAATTTAGTCTGAAGAGCCTTTTGAAGTTCTTGACTATACGAATCATGGAATTCACCAAGAGATTGAAGACTCGATTTCATTTTATCGGCTTCACCATCAAACACATTTTTACTACTATCAATTTCTTGTCTCAATGATTCTGTGCCTTGTTTATAGGTATTAATTTCTTCTTTTAATTCATTTATGTACCCCTTCATTTTACCAGTTTGATCCATATATTTTTGTTGGAATATTTTGGCTTCATCGGACATAATTACGTTGGGGGGCAATGTTGTATATGGTAACGAACCCATATTTGGCGCTAATGCGGCTGCTGCTGCTGCTGCTGGAGATGCTGCTGATGCTGATGCTGATGCTGCTGGAGATGCTGCTAATTCTTGTTGTGCTTTTAGTTCATCTGCTGATGCTGATGCTGATGCTACTGCTTCTTTTGCTGCTGAAGCTACTGACTGGTTTGCAACTGTCAGTTTTTCTTGAGACTCTATGAGATTTTTTTTAGCAGTATCTAATGCGTTTGCTGCTGTGGTTGCTTCCG
>ERZ1048068.684-NODE-684-length-29237-cov-34.552498_pt1 | contig 29237 bp, 7 predicted proteins | sample MGYA00383098_ERZ1048068 | MGnify/ENA primary metagenome ERZ1048068 (study PRJEB29581, sample SAMEA5548368) | metagenome | biome: marine; feature: coastal; material: water | depth 1 m | study: Short-term variability in the microbial, nano- and picoplankton dynamics... | reverse complement strand
AAATTGATATCTATGCACAAGATAGTATTAGTATTAGAACAAATGTTGATCTTAACATTAGTGCTGATAGAGATATTAACATGACTGCTGCTAGAGATATTAATTATAATGCAGGTAGAGATTATAAATTAACAGTTGGTCAAAATAGTGACTATAAAGTTGGTGCTAAACATAACATGGAAATTGGCTCAGATGAAAATCATTATGTAGGTGCATCGCAAAAAATATTTGTTGGAGCAGCAGGAGACTTAGTAGTAACTGGCGCACATAAGATTACTAATCAAGCTACATTTGATGTTAATACAACAGGTGATAGAAAAGACACACAAGCAAATTTAGATTTAAATACTGGTGGATATAATCGTGTAACTTCGGGCGGTGCAACAGAAGTAGCATCTGGTGCTGATATCTTAATGTCAGCGTCACCAAACATACATTTAAATGGCCCAGCAGCAACTGGTGCAGCAGGTGCAGGAAGTGCATCAGTAGCTGCTACAGCAGCATCTGCACTATGGCCAGTTAGAGTTCCTGTACACGAACCGTGGAATGCACACGAACATTTAGACCCAGGAACATTTACTCCACAATATACACAAGCAGCACCAAATCCAAGTCCTGCATTAAGAGAAACTTCACCGCAGTTAGGTAGTGATGCAGACTTAGCAGGAAGTGGCGCAGCAACAGGAGCAACAGTTTCAGCAGCAAATTCAAATGGCCCGCAAAGAGTTATTCCGGGAGAAGTTGGAGCCAGCGGCAATCAACCAGCAAAACCAGTTGAAGTTACACTATTACAACAGTTTTTCTTAAGTGAACTTATTAAAAAAATTGGACTTGATCCTGCAAATGCTGTTAAAACAGCAGATCCAAATAGGCTCGCACCGGGAGAAACTCCTGGTAATGCAGAAGCACTTGGTATGGCAATGGCACAAATACAAGCAGAGTGCGGATTTAAACCAAGAAGCGAAAACTTAAATTATAGAGCTAGTACATTAAGACGAGTATTCCCAACTCGTGTAAGAACCGATGCATTTGCTCAAGAGCTTGTTGCAGCAGGACCTGCTGCAATTGGTAATACGTTGTATGGTAACAGATATGGTAATGCACAAAACGAAGGCTACAAATATCGAGGCCGTGGGCTTATACAGCTAACATTTAAAGGCAACTATAAAACTTACGGTCCAAAAGCAGGACATCCTGAAATTGTTGAAAATCCAGACTTAGTTAATGATCCTGAAATTGCTGTAAGAATTGCTTGTGCATATATTCAATCTAAAAAAGTAAGTTGGGATAGTTATAACTTTGGTTCTTTAGGACAGCAGTTCCGCAAGGCAGTTGGATATGCCGATCAAGGCGGTAAAGAGACTGCTAATCGTATTGGTTTAGGAAAAGGCTTTGCAAGCAAAATTATTACTGGAGACTTAACTCCTGTGGCAAGTATTACAACAGAACCAGCAGGTACAAATATCGAAGCAGGCAACAGAGTCGACACTGACACAGGTGCCGGTACTCCTTTTTAAGGTAAATACGTTATGAGCACACAAGAGAAAAAATTATATAAAGAAATACAAGTAAAAACTAATAAACGTCCTTCGGCTCCGGTAGAGAGTAGAGCATACAAAGGTGTTTCTACTGTAAACAGCGAAAGCAGTAGTTTTAATCTTTATGATATTGCTCTAATAAAACAAGATATTATCAATCATTTTCATATACGGGTAGGTGAAAAATTAGAAAATCCTGCTTTTGGTACTATTATATGGGACGTACTATTTGAACCAATGACAGCTGCACTAAGAAATGCAATAGCTGATAATGTCACAGAAGTTATTAACTATGATCCAAGAGTACAAGTAGATCAAGTTACAGTAGATACTTACGAAAGTGGTATAATGATAGAGTGTACATTAACATATTTGCCATACAATATATCAGAAAGTATGCGTTTAAAATTTGATGAAGATAATGCAATTCTTGTTTAGAGAATTAAATACGTACTTTTCTAATCTTAATAAATACTGTATCAAATAAAGGAAAGCAAGTATGTCAAGCACAGACAGACAAAACAGATTATTATTAGCGGAAGATTGGAAGCGAGTTTACCAATCTTTCCGTAACGCAGACTTCCAAAGTTATGACTTTGATAATTTGCGTAGAACTATGATTAATTATATACGTCAGAATTATCCAGAAGATTTTAATGACTATATCGAATCAAGCGAATACTTAGCATTAATTGACCTTATAGCTTTCCTAGGTCAAAATATTAGTTATCGTATTGATTTAAATGCTCGTGAAAATTTCTTAGAATTAGCAGAACGTCGCGAAAGTGTATTACGTTTAGCAAGATTGCTTTCCTATAATCCTAAACGTAACCAAGCAGCTAATGGATTACTAAAATTTGAAACTGTAAGCACTACTGAAGAATTATATGATTCTAACGGCACTAACTTATCAGGACAAACTGTACTTTGGAATGATATTTCAAATCAAGATTGGTACGAACAATTTATTAAAGTTTTAAATTCGTCACTTCCTGCAAACTCAGTATACGGTCGTCCTGTAAAAACAGCAACAGTAAATGGAGTAAGTGCAGAACAATATAGAGTAAACGGAACAAATACAGATATTCCTGTATTTGCATTTAGTAAAAGTGTTGACGGAAGAAATACAAATTTTGAAATAGTATCAACTGGATTAGAAAATACAGAAATTACAGAAGAAGCTCCGCTACCAGGTAATAACTTTGCTTTTTTATATAGAGACGACGGCCAAGGTGCAGGAAGCTCAAACACAGGATTTTTTGCACACTTTAGACAAGGTAGGTTAGATCAAGGAAACTTTAATATTTCTAATCCGTCTACTAACCAAGTAGTTGCACTTGATGCAATAGATGTAAACAACACTGACACTTGGCTATACAAGTTAGATAGTATAGGCAATGAATCAGAGTTGTGGACAAAAGTCGATGCAATTGAAGGCAATAATATTGTTTATAACAGTTTAAGTAAAAACGTAAGAAACATTTATTCAGTACTAACTAGAGTTGAAGATAGAATTAGTTTAATTTTTAGTGACGGTACATTTGGTGAACTTCCTAAAGGTAACTTTAAAGTTTATTATAGAGTTAGTGAAAATAAAAGCTATGTAATTACACCAGATGAATTAATTAATATTACAATTAGTATACCTTATCAAAGCAAATCAGGTACTAGTGAAAAACTTACTATTGGTTTAGAATTAAAATATACAATTGACAACGGCACTACATCAGAAACAAATGACGAGATAAAAGCAAATGCTCCTGCAACATACTATACACAAAATAGAATGGTTACTGGTGAAGATTATAATATTGCTCCGTTAGCAATTAGTCAAGAAATTATAAAAGTAAAAAGTGTGAACAGAACATCAAGTGGCATTAGTAGATATTATGACTTACTTGATGCAACTGGAAAATATAGTAAAACAAACTTATACGGTAAAGACGGTGTAATTTACACACAAAATCTTACTAGTAAAGAAAATTTTACATTTAATACAAGAACAGATATTGAAGGTGTAATAAAAAATCAAATTGAAAGAATTCTAAGTGATTATAAAACTAAGAATTTTTACTATGCAAAGTTTTCTAAAATATTAGTAGGCGATTTAGGCGCACGTTGGAATCAAGTAACTAAAGCACAAAATATTTCAACAGGATATTTGACAGATGCAGATTCTTCTAAATTGAGAACAGGATCGTTTACGGGCTCAACACTACAATTTTTAGAACCAGGGTCAATGTTAAAATTTACTGCTCCAGAAGGTTATCATTTTATGTCAGATAACTCTCATACACTTATGCCAGGACTTCCAGATCATCCTAATGCAATAACTTATAAATGGACTAAAGTTGTAAGTGTTAACGGGCCTGGCGTTGATAACACAAACGACGGTCTAGGTGCTATTGTTCTTAACGATGTAATACCTGGTCCAATTAATGGCGACTTAAATACTGCTCCGTTACTTACAGAAATTAAACCAGTATTTGTAACAGGTATTGAAACTCAAATTCAAACACAAATTATTGACCAAGTGTTTACATATAAAACTTTTGGTCTAAGATATGATTTTAATACTACAACTTGGCGTGTAGTACTAGAACCTAATCTTGATACTCTGTCTGCTTTTAGTACAGGCAAAACAGGAGATTTGACAAATCAAAATCTTGATTCAAGCTGGTTGTTATTATTTGAAACTGACGGCGAAACTTACACTATTACTTCTCGAGGACAAAGATACGTATTTGAAAGTGATAAAGAAATAAGATTTTATTACGATAGTTCAGATAAAGTTTACGATCCAATAACTAATCAAATTGTAAAAGATAAAATTAGTTTGTTAAGTATTAATACACAACCAACTACAAGTGGCTATGCACTTACTCCGTTTACTGTACCTTTTAATTGGGAAATTATAAAAGAATACAGAGATGCAGAAGGATATGTAGATAGTAAAAAAGTAGAAATTGGATTTCTCGATTCAGACGACGACGGCGTAGTTGATGATCCAGAAATTTTTACAAAGTTTATTACTACTAATGATAAAAATAAATTTATATTTTTAAAGGAATATACAACAACTGACGATATTGACGATTTTAGATATGTTGACGCTGCAAGTGAACTAATAACGCCAGTTTTAAACGAGCAAGAAATCATAGATAATGGTGTAACAACTTACCCTGACAACAGTGTGTTTTATATAATTAATAAAGACATATTTAAGGTATACAATACAACTACTGAAGCATTAGAATTAACTGTAAATTATCGTGCATACGAAGGTAGAGATGATATTATTTTCCAATACGAACATGCTGCGGATGAAAGTAATAGAATAGATCCTAGTAGTTCAAATATAATTGATGTGTATATGCTAACAAAACAGTATGACACTGCATTTAGGCAATACTTACAGAGTAGTTCAACTATAAAACCATTGGCACCAAGTAGTGATGCACTTTTTGTAAACTTTGGTGAAAATATTAATTCAATTAAGTCAATCAGTGACGAGGTAATTTATCATCCGGTTAAGTACAAAGTATTATTTGGAAAGGACTCGTCGGAAGATTTGAAAGCAACATTTAAAATAGTTAAAAATCCTAGTCGTGTTGTAAACGACAACGAAATCAAAGCATCTGTAATAGGCGCTATTAATGAATTTTTTGCAATTGAAAATTGGGAGTTTGGTGATACTTTTTACTTTACTGAGCTTAGTACATATGTAATGAGTAAAATAGCACCTAATTTATCTGCTTTTGTAATTGTTCCTTTACAAGAAGGTTTAACTTTTGGTAGTATGTTTGAAGTTAAATCAGAAGCAGACGAAATATTTGTAAGTTCTGCAACAGTAGAAAATATTGAAGTTGTAACATCTCTTACTGCATCAAAATTAAAAGCTACTGGTGCAATATATGCAGACGAGACAACAGTAGTACAATCAAATATTGTAAGCTCTCCAGGAGTAACAGTGTCAACATCAATACCAACATCAACATATTCAGGCAGCTCAAGTAGTTCAAGTAGTCCTTCTAGTTCAAGTAGTTCGTCTAATTCAAATTCAGGAAGTTCAAGTAGTTCTTCTGGATCATCTAGTTCATCAAGTGGAGGCTATGGTTACTAATGGCTTACGAAAACGACCAAAGTGAATATCCATTACCAGCTGACGGTAATACCAATAGAAAAAGTGAAAAGTTTCTTCCTAAGTTTTTTAGAACTGACGCTAACAAAAAGTTTTTACAATCTACATTAGATCAACTTACTCAACCAGGTGTAGCTGAAAAACTTAACGGATATTATGGTAAAAAAGTATCAAAAGCATACAACGCTGATGACAACTATGTAGGCGATGTTTCAGTACAGCGAGAAAATTATCAGTTTGAACCAGTTACATTAATTAAAGATACTTTAGGCAATACTACTTTTTATAAAGACTATAATGATTACTTAAATCAAATTAACAGTTTTGGCGGAAACGTTAATAATCAAGAAGTGCTAAATTCGCAAGAATATTATGCTTGGAATCCAAATATTGATTGGGATAAATTTACAAACTTCCGTGAATATTATTGGCTTCCTTATGGTCCTCAAACAGTAAGGATTGCAGGTCAAAGTCGAGGTGTTGAAAGTACTATTGCTGTAAGTTTAATTAATAATGTTGATAATAACACTTATAGTTTTAGCACAGACGATTTAGTAAATAATCCAACATTAATTTTATATAGAGGACAAACATACACATTTGATATAGATACTCCTGGAGCACCGTTAACATTTAAAACAAAGCGCACATTAGAATCTAGCTTTAATTATAATGATGGTGTTAGCGACCAAGAAGTTGAAAAAGGTAGTATTACAATCACTGTAAGAAATGATACTCCAGAAGTATTATATTATGTTGCAAATGATGATATTAATAATACTGGATTAATACAAGTCCGAGATATTGAAGAAAATACTGAAATTGATGTTAGTCGAGAGATAATTGGAAAAACTAGTTACACTACAAAAGATGGATTAAGTTTATCTAATGGTATGAAAATATCATTTGCAGGATTTGTAACTCCTGAAATTTATAGCCAAGGTGACTTTTACGTAGAAGGTGTAGGCAGTTCTATTCGATTAATTAAGGAAACAGACTTAGAAATTCCTGGAGAATATTCAGAAAATAAAGATGTGCCTTTTGATGTAAATGCATTTGATAGACTACCTTTTGCTAATGCAAATGGTTATCCTGCATCTAAAGATTATATTATTATTAATAGAGGTAGTTTAGATAGAAATATGTGGAGTCGCTATAATCGCTGGTTCCATAAAGATGTAATTGAAACAAGTGCATTAGCAAATGGACAAAGTATTAGTGTTGATCAAGCACAACGTGCTACAAGACCAATAATTGAATTTAATGCAGATTTAAAGTTAATGAACTTTGGTATAGTCAATAAAACAAATGTTGACTTAATTGACACATTTACTAAAGACATTTTTTCAACAATTGAAGGATCAATAGGTTATAACGTAGACGGCATTGATTTAGTTGACGGCATGAGAGTATTATTTACTGCCGAAGAAGACATTCGCGAAGCAGGAAAAATATTTAAAGTAAAGTTTATTATTCATAAAGGTCGTAAACAAATAAGTTTAATAGAGGAAGAAGATTCTAATCCTTTAGAAAATGAAACAGTATTAGCACTAAATGGTCAAGAGTATCAAGGCCGTATGTTTTATTACAACGGAACAACTTGGAATTTAACACAAGAAAAAACATTAGCTAACCAGCAACCGTTATTTGAACTTTTTGATAATACTGGTGTAAGTTATGCTGACTATACTGACAGTACTTTTAAAGGTAATATGATCTTTTCATATTCTGTAGGTACTGGCACAGATGATGCACAACTTGGATTTCCACTAACATACAGAAGTATAGAAAATGTTGGTGATGTTGTGTTTAATTTTGATTTGTTAAAAAGATCATTTACATATACCGATACTAATTTAGAAACAGTATCACTTGGCACCGACAACGGTTTTTTACATAAACATAGTAGTAGAGAAAACTTTGCCAGTGTCAACGGCTGGACAAAGGCAAATAGCGAAAGTACACAGAGAGTTTTAAGACAATATACTGCAACTCGTAATCAAAAGAATTTTATTGTAGATGTATATAACGATAGTGCTTCGTTAACAGACCTAAATATTCGAGTTACAGTTAATAATGACTTTAAATTTGAAGGTGTTGATTTTAGTATTGTAAACATTGACAATAATGCAGTTGTACAATTTAATTCAGTACTGAAGACTAATGATATTGTAGTTCTAAGAACACGTTCTGCAGCAACTAAAAATGAAAACGGCGTTTATGAAATTGCAGGTAATTTAGAAAGAAATCCTTTAAACAACGATATTACAACATTTACTTTAGGTGAAGTAAATGAACATGTATCTAGTATAGTACAAGAAGCTGACAGTTTCTTTGGTAATTTTCCAGGTGTTGGCAACTTACGAGATATTGCTAATCCTTCACAATATGGTCGAAGATTCTTACAGCATACAGGTCCTATAAATTTAGCGTTATACCATCTTACAGATAAAAGTGCTAATATTGTTAAGTCTGTTGATTTTGCAAGACGAGAATATGCAAAGTTTAAAAGACTATTTTTACAGACATCTACACAACTTGGTTTTGACGGAACTCCAAAAGCACACGTTGATTTAATTTTTAAAGAATTAAATAAAAATAAAACTAGTTCATTACCATTTTACTTTAGTGACATGGTTCCAACTGGCGGCGCTAGATTATTTACGTACACTGGAATTCCTAATAATAAATTTTATGCACTATCAGAAGCATATGATATTACAAAATCAGATATTAAAGCAGTAACAGTTTATGTTAACGATGATCAATTAATATATGGTGATCAATACTCCTTTAACGCAGACGGCTTTTGCCAAATTGAAGTACCGTTAACTGAAGATGATCAAATAACTATATATGAATACGAGACTACAGATGGTTCGTTTGTACCACCTACTCCTACAAAATTAGGAATGTATCCAAAATTTATTCCTCAAAAGTTTATTGATAATTCTTACATAGAACCTACAGAAGTTATACAAGGCCATGACGGATCTATAACAAGAGCATACGGTGATTACCGAGATGATTTATTATTAGAATTTGAAAAGAGAATTTACAATAATCTAAAAGTATCCTATGACGAAACTGTAATTGACATAAACGATTTTGTGCCAGGCGCAAACAGAAATACATCAATTTCTAAAGACCAAATAGATACAGTTATGCTTAAAGATTTTGCATCTTGGTTGAGTGTAGTTGGTGATGTTGATTACACTGATTTTAGCTTTTACGAAAGAGCAGATAAATTTACATACAACTACAGTAGTATGGTTTCACCAACAGGTGAAAAATTGCCAGGTTATTGGAGAGCAATATACAAACAAGCATTTGATACCGATCGTCCACATACTCATCCTTGGGAAATGTTAGGTTTTAGTATTAAGCCTACTTGGTGGGAAACACAGTACGGCCCAGCTCCTTATACCAGTAATAATTTATTAATGTGGCAAGATTTAGAAAAAGGAATTGTAGCACAACCTAATGTTGTAAAACAAATAATTGACAAGTATAAACGTCCAAATCTTACAACTTATATTCCAGTTGACGAACAAGGTAATTTACTAAGTCCGTTAGATAGCGGATATGCACAAAATTATGTTAATAGGCTAACACGTAGTACATTTGTATTTGGTGACGAAGCACCAGTTGAAACAGCATGGCGCAGAAGTTCAGAATATGCATTTTCGTTATTTAAAGCATGGATATTATTACAGCCTGCAAAAATTATTGGATTAGGATTTGATAGATTACGTGTACAAAGAAATAGTGCTGATCAAATTGTTTATTCGGAAACAGGTAAACGTATTAGATTACAAGATTTAGTCTTTCCAAATAATTCTACATTAGAAACTAGAACAAGAACGTATACATCAGGATTTGTTAATTTTATTGCTAATTATCTTGCAAGTAATATTCTTGTAAATTATGAAGAATATCAAAATAATGTTAAAAGTATTACTAATCAAATGGCATTTAAGATTGGTGGATTTACTGACAAGAGTAAGTTTAATTTAATTTTAGATTCACGAACACCACTTAGTGAAGGTAATGTTTTTGTTCCAGATGAAAATTATGAAGTAATACTTCAAACAAGTAGTCCTGTAGAGCTAGTTACATATAGCGGAGTTGTTATTGAAAAAGCCTCCAGTGGGTATATACTAAGAGGTTATGATTCAACAAGACCTTCATTTACATATTACAATTTCCAACCAAACGAAAAAGATCCTACAGTTAATGTTGGAGGAGTTAGTGATAGCTATGTTGAATGGGATTCTAATCAACGTTATATTGAAGGTTCAGTAGTTAGAAACAACGGACAGTTTTATAAAACAACAACAGGGCATACTAGTACACAGATATTTGATGCTGGCAAATTTGTTAAATTAGCAAGTTTACCACAAGTTGGCGGCCGCAGTGCAATATTTAGAACACAGTTTGATAAAGTTTTCCCACAAGAATTACCATATGGCACACTATTAAAAACTACACAAGAAGTTGTTGATTTCTTAATAGGGTACGGCGAACACTTAAAAGATCTTGGATTTGTATTTGATAGTTTTAATAACGAACTTGAAACTGTTGAAAACTGGAAACTAAGTTCAAAAGAATTTATGTTTTGGACATTACAAAACTGGGACAGTGGTGCATTAATAACAGTAAGTCCGTCAGCAGGAAGAATACAATTTAAAAGAGATAGTTTAGTAGTTGATAATGTATTTGATACTTTTTATGATTATGGACTAGTCAAAGCTGATGGAACTAAATTAAAACAAGAATTTTGTAATATATTTAGGCAAGATGATAATACTTTTGTATTATCTTTAAAAAATACAGCCGATGGAATATATTCATTAAAACTGCCATTAGTTCAAAAAGAACATGTTGTACTATTAGATAATGTAACTGAATTTAAAGATGTAATTTATGATCCTGAAGCAGGATATAGACAAGAACGTATTCGTGTACTAGGATACAGGACTGCTGACTGGACAGGTGGTTTAAATATTCCGGGGTTTGTTTATGATCAAGCAGTAACAACAGAATGGACACCGTATAGAGATTATGCTATTGGAGACGTAGTTAAGTTTAAAGAATTTTATTACACTGCTACTACTAAAATAGGCGGAACAAAAGATTTTATAGCAACAAATTGGTACAGGTTAGCAGAAAAACCTACACCGAGACTATTAACAAACTTAGAATATAAAACAAATCAGTTTGCAGACTTTTACGATTTAGATACTGATAATTTTGATGTAGGCCAACAAGAAGTAGCACAACATTTAATTGGTTACCAAAAAAGAGATTATCTAGCAAATATTATTAATGATGATGTATCGCAGTATAAATTTTATCAAGGTATGATACAAGATAAAGGTACTCGAAATGCGTTAACTAAACTATTTGATGCATTAGGAGCAGCAGATAAAGAAAGTTTAGAATTTTACGAAGAATGGGCAATACGTGCAGGACAGTACGGAGCTGCTGACGGATTTGATGAAATTGAATTTATTTTAGACGAAGAAAACATGAATCTAAGTCCTCAGCCTGTATTACTAACAGATACAATTACTGGTGACGAAACTGATTTAATTTATCGTCAACGAACAAGTGACGTATATGTAAAACCAAACGAATATACACATACTCCTTTCCCAACAACATATTTGTCTGAAACACCAATCAAGACTGCTGGATATGTTAGAGAAACTGATGTAAGATACGTAGTAAGAAATAAAGAAGATATACTTAATTTAGATATTGAAACTGTAATCGAAGGAGACTATATTTGGGTAACCTTTGAAGGTCAAGAATGGAATGTGTATAAACATGTTGATACAGTATTTACTGCTACTGGCGCAGTTCCGTTAGAATCAAATCAAGCAGAAATTATTTTAGATAGAATATCTAATTTTAATGTAGGTAGTTATATTGGACTTAGAAATGTAGCAGACATTGACGGATTTTATGAAATATTAAATGTAAATTTAAATAGAGTTACTATTGATTTAGGTGAAGGTGTACTTACTGAAGAAGAAACTAATTTAGCTGGTATAGTTTCTACACTGATATCAAATCGTGTAGGAAAACTTGAAGATGCAAACAAGTATGCCGAAACAGACATTAGTAGCAACGAATTAATATGGGTTGACAGTGTTGATGATAAAAATACATGGAATGTATTAAAAGCATCAAATGCATATAATTTTGATGAAGATATAATTAACCCTAACAATACTGCTGATGCATTTGGCGATAGTATTGCAACTGATGCTGATAATACGTTTGTTGCTGTTGGATCTCCAACAGATGGACAAGGTAAAGTACACGTTTACAAAAGAGAGCAAGATGGAAGTACAGTGTTTGGTACTTTACAGCCGCATCAAACATTAGAACCTATTACAAATTTTGATAACGGATCAAGTCGCTATGGTGATAGTGTTGCAATGAGTCCAGATGGAAAACACATTGTTGTCGGAGCACCAGAAGCAACTTATGTAAAAAGTGCATTTAAAGATAACTTTAATTTTACAAGTGATTATAAATTAGGTTCCATTGTACAATATAACGGCGGACTATATAAATCACGTAGACGTGTTTTTGGAAGAACTGATAATGTTGTATTTGGCACATTTGATAGTGTTAGCAGATGGCGTTCGGAATTATATAAAACGTATAATAATTATTTAGATTTTCCTATAATTACTACAGGTGACTATCCGTTAAAAGATGTAACAACAGATCATATACTTGTTCGAGCATCAGCAGATACGTTTGAAGGAAGCAACGTAGGCGATAGAGTTTACTTTAATTGGAATGATTTATCCAACGCATATATTAATGAACCAGGTATTGACATTGTTGGTCTTGGAATGCAAATTGAAGAAGATGGAGTAATTAAACCTGTAACACTTACAACACGTACTGATCACGGTTTACAAGATGGTGATGCAATAATATTAACAGATTTTGCTAATGATAACTTAACTTTTAGATCAGATACTTTTGATAACAGTGATATTAATGTTCCTTTTGATACTATAAGACAAGAGGGCGTAAAGGGTCTAGAAGGTACTACATACTATGTTAAAAAACTACTTGATCAACAAGTTGAATTATATAGAGATCCAGATTTAACAGTCAAGTTAAACGGTACAATTGGATTTAGCGGAGAGCCCATTGGAGCAGATCCAAGCAACTTTAATCTAGGCGACGGCACAATACAAGGTGTTATTCGTAGAGTTAATTCTCCTTTTAATAATACTCAGCCTGAAATAACTAAATCATTTTTAACTGAAACAGTACATACTATTAGACGTAAGGTTGAAGACGTATTTTATATTATAGATCCAATAAATACGCCAAATATTCCGGTAACACTTACAACTACAGATGTAATTCCTACAGCAAATATTAGTGTTGGCGATTTAATTGGTCAAGAAAATAATACTGTAATTGGTACTGTAAATAAAATTAATAATAATGTAATAGAAGTAATTAATGTATCTGGCATATTTAAAACTGATGGCAATTTAATTAACAAAACAAGTCAAACAGCACTTGAATGGATTAATTTAGGTGCAAATACAGTACCGACTGATATTTCTACGTTAATTGAAACAGGAGCACGAATTACTACACCTACTGGTAATGCAACAGTTATATATGTTAGAAAAGAATTAGGCAGATTAGTAATTTATGCTAATGATAAAAACGGAGTATTTGAAGAAAACGGAGAGCTTTATATTAATGATCAGTTCTTAATTGGCACATACAATCGTCCGTTGCATGATGAAATTGATCGAAGTAACGTATTAGGCGGCTTCTGGGAAATTGCAACAGATAACTCTTATATTCCTGGAAACACTACATCTGATAATGCATACGGTTTAGTTATATCGGATGTTAAAAACAGTTACAATCCTAATGCATTTACTAACCCTAATGCTACTTGGACAGAAAGTACTGCAAGACTTCCTTATAATTCTAGTACACAAAACGCATTAGATAATCCAATACAGGTTTTAGGCGCAATTGATCAACCCTTCCAAAAAGAAGTTGATCTAATTAGAGTTCTAAGTCATAAAAGTCAAGGTATTGCTGGAGATGCAACAGAAGTTGATATTTTAGATCCTCGATGGGTTGTTAGAATGCCTAAAAATGTTTCAGATAAAGTAGTGTCTAATCCAACTACTAAAGTTGGTGTATTCTTAAATGATATTAGAGATGCATCTGGAAACTTACCTGATATAAGCGACACTGGATTTGGCAATGATCCGTATAGTATTATTAATACAGTTGAAACACCATATGATTTGTGGGACGGATATATTGACTTTACTCATAATAGTCTTATTGATTTTCAAGTAGGCGATACAGTACGTGAAGGAAAAACTGGTGCTACTGCAACAGTTATGTATTACCAAAGAGACTTAAACAAATGTAGAATATATGTTAAAGATGTTGCAGGAATATTTACATTTGGCGAACGTTATATCGGAACAGTTACAGAAGCAATGTTCTTGTACAAAGAAGTTGGTATACAGCAAACACTTATAGGTTCAACAGAGTCTAGACAACTAGCTGATGAAGATATTGGTAAACTAGCAGTATTCCAACATACAGAGAATTTTGTTATTCCACCAAAACTTACATATGCAATTAGTAGTCAAACAGATGAAATTGCAGATTATGAAACTAAATTTATTTCAGGTATAGAATATCAAACTTGGATTGAAGAGTTTAAACCTGGCTTACCAAGAAATCCGTTAGTACCAAGTACTGAAAATAATGATTGGCAAGAAGTTAATAATATTCCTATTAATGTTGGTAGAGATGCAAGTTCCTTTATAAACGAAGGTGCATTCTTTGTATATTCTTATAATACTGAAACAGATAATTATGATTTAGTCAACGGATATATCCTTCCTAACAGAGAAAATAATAGAAAACTTGCAGCTGATGTCAAGTTAATTAATAACGATAATTTTTACAGACTAGTATTAAACAGCGAAGAAAATCATATTAATGATACTGACGCTGACGGCGGCAGTGGACGAGTTTATTTTGTTATACATGGATCAAACGAATTTGGTGAGTATAATTGGCAGTTAGGAAAAAATCAAAACTTTAAAGGAGTTTATAGTAATAACGATTCTTATTATGAAGGTCAAATTGTTATCTATAACGATGTATTCTACAAAGCTCTTACTAACCTAGGTGATGAAGAATTTGATAATACAAAATGGAGATTGTTAAGTGATCATATTGACTTTGTAGGGTACTTGCCTAACACATCTGGTTATGTTTTCCCAGGCGAAGATTCTAGCATTGTTAATTTGAATACAAGTACATTTGGAAAAACATTTGATATTAGTAAACGTGGCAACACATTAGCCACTATAGCTGAATATTCAACTGGTAATAAACTTATAATTTATACCTTAAAAGATAATCACTTTGAATATCTAACAGAATTTGCAGCTCCTCAAGATAGTTTAGGGTTTGGAACAAAAGTTTCAGTTTCAAATAATGGTAACCTTGTTGCAGTTAGTGCTCCTAATACAACTGGAGAAAATTTACTACAAGGTAAAGTATATGTTTACAAAAATACAAGCGGAACATTTAATTTACATCAAATATTAGAAAGTCCAAATAAAGAACTTGCTGAAGAGTTTGGGTCAAGATTAGATTTTGATGGCGATCAATTAATTGTTACAGGTAGTACAAGTGATATTATTTTAGAAACTACATTTGATAGGTATTTAAATAGAGACACTAATTCAGAAGCTACATTTAATAGCAAGTATGTTAATGATCCGCAACGTGAATTATCAGTAGGACAAACTACATTCGATAACGGATTTACAACTCATGTAAGTTCTGTTCAAGATAGTGGAATTGTATATCTATATGAAAATATAAATGATACATTAGTATTTGGTCAAAGATTAAAGTATAATAATTTTAATGTTAAAAACTTTGGCAAAAACGCTATTGTTCAAGATAACACAATATTAGTAGGACTTCCAGCACTAGACGGCGGCAAGGTTGCTGTTTATATAAAAGATAGTGAAGCAAGAGTTTGGGCAGTACATAGAAGTCCAGTTACTCCTGTAGATATTACTAAAATGAGAGGGTCATTTATATACGATACTAGTAAAAATGAAATGCTTTCTCGTTTAGATATAATTGATCCTGTGCTAGGAAAAATTGCAGGCATTGCAGAGCAAGAGTTATCTTACAAGACTTATTTTGACCCTGCAAACTATAATGTTGGCAACAGTTCAAGTAAAGAAGCACTAACTTCTTGGAATAATAAAAATGTTGGTAAACTATGGTGGGATTTAAGCACAGTAAAATTTGTTGATTATCATCAAGGTGATATTACATATTCAAATAATATTTGGGGCAATCTTGCACAAGGTGCAAGTGTTGACATTTACGAATGGGTTGAGTCAAGAGTAATTCCGTCACAATGGGATCAGAGAGCTAATACTAATCAAGGCGTAGCTGATGGGTACAGTGGCCAAACAAAATATAGCGATACACGATATGTAGAAAAAGATGTATACGATAATATTTCTCAGAGCTTTAGTAAACGTTATTACTTCTGGGCCAAAGATACTAGAGTAGTGCCAAACATTGAAGGAAGAAATAGAACAGCATTTGATATTTCTAATATAATACAAGATCCTGCAGGACAACAAATAAAGTTTGTAACTATTCTTGGCAATGATAGATTTGTAGTACATAATTCAAATAAATTAACTAATGACAAAGATGTTGCAATTAATTTCCGTTATTGGACTATTGGAAATCAGGATAACAATATTCATACTGAGTACCAAATTATTACTGATGGGTTAGAAACAAGTCGACCTAAAGATGTAATTGAAGAAAAGTGGTTTGATAGTTTAATTGGAGCAGACAAATATGGTAGAGAAGTTCCTGACTCCAGTTTGAGTGTAAAGCAAAAGTATGGTAATCAAAACAGACCTAGACAAAGTTGGTTTATTAATAGACAGGAAGCATTAAAACAATTTATTGAAAGAGTGAATAGAGTTCTTATAAATGAACTTGCTGTTGATAATCTTGATCTTACAAAATTAACTGATTCAGAGCCTTTACCGTCAACGTTATCTGGATTATATGATAGTGCAATAGACACTGATGAAGAATTACGTTTAGTTGGTACAGTTAGAGCAACACAAGCAATACTAGAACCAGTATTAGTTGATGGCACAGTAACAGGCGTAAATTTAATAAATCCAGGACGTGGATATAAAATACCACCAAAAATTATATCTACTGGTACTGGAAGTGGATTAGAATTACGTGCTAATATCAATACACTTGGCATTATTACAAGTGTTGATGTAATTAACGGCGGCACTTATTATAAAGATGATTTAACACTTTCTGTTAGACCACTTAGTGCGCTAGTACGTGCTGATAGTACAATAGGCGGAGCATGGTCAATTTATGCCTGGGACGATGATACTAGAACTTGGTCAATATCAAGTCAGCGATCATATAATGTACAAGATTATTGGAATTATGTAGACTGGTATGCTGATGGATTTAGTTCTCTTACTGCAATTGATTTCTTAATTGATGATTTTTACCAATTAAATATTATTGATGATAATATTGGTGATATATCTAAAGTTAGTGATGTTGGTAGCGGCGGTTGGATATTATTAGAAAAAATAGTAAACATTGATACACCGGATTATACTACAGGTTATAAAACTATAGGTAGACAAAACGGAACTATTGAAATTGTAAATAAACTTTATGATACTAATAAAGACTGTTCGATTGAATTACGTAAAATATTAGAAACAATTAGAGATGAATTATTTATAGATGAATTAGCAAATGAATATAATCAATTATTATTTGCAAGTTTGCGTTACGTATTATCAGAACAAAATTATGCTGATTGGGTATTTAAAACAAGTTTCATAAAAGCAAAACATAATGTTGGCGAACTAAAAGAAAAAACTACATTCCAAAATGATAATTTACCTAGTTTTGAAGCATATGTTGAAGAAGTTAAACCTTATAAAACTAAAATTAGAGAATATCTATCAGCATACGATAAATTAGATAATACTCAAAGTGTTGTAACAGATTTTGATTTATCACCATTTTATGATCCGCAACGTGGTGAGATTATTTCACCAAAAGTTACAATTAACGATGGAGTATTATCAGATATTAATTTTGATGTAAATGAATTCCCGCAAAAGAATTGGATTGACAATTTTACATATAGTGTTACTGAAATATTAATTGAAAGTGGCGGAAGCGGTTATACTGAAGTTCCGTCAGTGATAATTTCAGGCGGTGGCGGCACTGGTGCAACTGCTTCGGCATTTATAGGTAGTGGACAAGTAAAAAGTATTCTAGTAGATAATCAAGGAAGTGGGTATACTAGTATTCCTACTGTTAACATTGAAGGAACACAATCAGAAGACGGAACACAACCAAGAGTTAGTATTGTTTTAGGTAATAAGAAAATTAGAACAATTAATGTTAAACAAAAGTTTGACAGAATTACTCCTAATTTTGAAACTTTAAATCTAAAAGAAATTGAAACATTTATAAGCACTGGTACTGAATTAAAAATCCAGTTGAAGTGGCCGCTAGACTTAACTAAGGCAAATGTAAGTGTAGTTATTAATGGTGTCGAAGCACTTGACAGTGAATATTCATATAATAATGAAAGTATAAAGGCTTCTGGAGAAACACATACAAGTCAATATGGTTACATAACTCTTGAAAGGTCTCGTGTTGCTGGCACTACTATTGCAGTAACATACAATAAGAGTTACGAATTTCTTTCAGCAGCTGACAGAATTAATTTATTATATAATCCTGAAACAGGACAGTACGGTAAAGACTTAGGACAGTTAATGGACGGAGTTGATTACGGTGGCGTGGAAGTACGTTCGTTTGAATTTGGTCAAGATTTAGGTTATGATAGTCGTCCTTGGTACACTACTGAATGGGATAACTATGATGAAAACTTTGATGATGAAAGTTTTACTACTACTGGCATACAAACTTCGTTTACATTATCTAAACCTTTAGACGCCGACTCAACTTATAACGTATATGTAAATGCTACAAGAGTTGACGATATAAATTATGACGGCAGTACAAAAACTTATCTAGCAGATGATGGTTCAACGGTACTTGCTCTTGGTAATCCAAATGCAATAATGAAATCAATCACTACTGAAAGTACTGAATATGAAGTATCAAGTAGTGACAATGGCTTACCTGTTTATAAAGTTAATATTCAAAATATTGAAGAATGGGAAGAATTTTTTGCTACATCTAATCCAACTATAACTATTAGAAAGTCTACAAGCGACGGTAGTTTCCTACCAAGTGGATCAGGATTTGATACTTTACTTGAAGGCGGAAATTTACAATATGGCACTGCAACAGGACTTGATGCAGGTAGTATAAACCTTGATGGCGACGGATTTGTTACACCAACAACTTCAAAAGGTCCAGAAGAATTAATTCCAGGGCAACTACATGACACATTGGACTTAAAAGTGTATGACAGAGTTGCAGACGGCGGCAGCTTAATTAGTACACGAAATTATACAGCTACAGATTCACAAACAGAGTTTGATTTAAGTATCCTACCACACAACATTTATTCGTTGTTTGTAAAAATTAACGGAACACTGTTAACTGAAACACAGTACGAAATTGATTACTTTAATAAATCTATAACATTAGATACTCCGTCAAGTGCAGGCGATACAGTTAATATTTCGTCAATGGCCGGAAATGGAGAAAGAATACTTGATATAGACAACTTTACAGGTGATGGAACTACTCGTATATTTGTTACAAAATCTGTATACAGAGAAGGATTACAATCGTATATAACAGTAAACGGATTAAAGTCCGAAGTAGCTATTTTTGAAACAGATAGCACTTATGGCGATCTTGCAGGTAATGTTGGACTAGAGTTTGTAACTTCACCAGAAGAAAATGCATTCATATATTATGCATTATATGATACTAATGAGTCAACAGTACAAAGATATAGTGAAGCAACTGTAAATAGATATATAGGTGACGGAAGTACAGTTGGATTTAATTTATCACCTGAACCTTCAACAAGATTACCGTTAAGTCATAACGTTATTGTTAAGGTAGACAATACTATTTTATATCCAGGATACACACAGCAATGGTATATTTCATCAACTAGAGAGTATCCATTAGATCGTGCGCAGTATCCAGGAAGTACACTTGCACCAGATCAAGTAGATGTTTATATAAACGGCAGAAAATTAAAATTCTTAATAGACTATAACTGGGATTTTGGTAATAGTCAAGTTGTATTATTTGATAACGTAGGCGAAACAGGCGACGATTTGGAAATAGTTATTCCTTCAACTGCTGAATATAGTTTTGCTAAAAATACTAGATTAGTAATAACACAAGTTACAGGTACATTTACTGAAGGCGAACAAGTAACAATAGGATATCCTGACAGTACACAATTTACTGCAACTGTAAAATCTTATAGTTCAAATGTCTTAACTATTATAGGAACGCTTCCTGGTTTGGAACAACTAGCTGACGCAGACGACACAATACCAGTTGAAGGTCAAACTAGTAATGCAATTTCGACTAGAATACAAGACGTAGATCTAATTGAAGCCGGCGACTCGATTGTACTAGAAAGTATTCCAGCGCAAGATGCAACTATCGATGTGTTTACATTTTCTAGACATGAAATACAAGATATACAAATGGAAACAAAAACTACAGTATCTAGAAGTGTACTAACTGTCGGCGACGATGATTATTACGAAGCACATAGACGCGGCAAAGGATTAATTAAATTAAGATCACCAGCGTTAGATACTGCATATGTTTGGGTAGTGCTAAATGGTATATTATTAACACCAAATCGTGATTACAAGCTAGTTAAATTAGATAGCTATATACAAATAACTAGACCATTAGCAGCAAACGATATAGTTCAAGTGATACATTTTGCAGCACCTAAATCCAATGAGAAATTTGGATTTAGAATGTTTAAAGATATGTTAAATAGAACTCACTACAAACGATTAAATAAAGATAATGTTTATACATTGTTACAAGACTTAAATGTAACTGATAAAGAAATTGTATTAGCAGATGCATCAGATATTACTATTCCTGATGTTGCTAAAAACAATCCAGGTGTACTTTTTGTAGAAAGCGAAAGAATTGAATATTTCCAAGTAGACGGTAATGTACTTTCGCAATTACGTAGAAGTACATTAGGTACTGGTGCTCGTACAATATACGAAGCAGGGACTGAGTGTATGGATCAAAGCGATAAAGAAACTATTCCTTATAAAGATCAAATGGTTTCAACTATTGCACTTGATGACGAGTCAACGCAAATATTACTAGACTGGATGCCAACTAATGGTGTAAACGAATTAGAAATATTTGTAGGTGGCAGAAGATTGCGTAAAAATGCAATTACAGCATATCAGTTCCAAGAAACTGATGCAGATGGCAATTTGGTAACTAGTTTAATTGATCAAAATAGTCCAAGCGGCGATGTTGTGTTAGATGCAGAATTTACCCTTACTATAGACAACGATGTTGCTACAGTAAGCCTTGTAGATACACCAGAAGCAAATAGTAGAATATTAATAGTAAGAAAATTAGGAAAAACATGGCAAAGTCCAGGAGAGCAGTTGAGATATTCGCAGAATCCAATAGCGCAATTCATCCGCGGAGCAACAACTGGCTTACCCGAATAAATACACTAGCAGGAAGATATAATGACAACAGATACATTTAATGATTTAAACGGAGTACTACTCCAAGGACATATTAAGATCCATGATCCTGAGAGTGGAGAAATTCTTATTGACAAGCGTAATGCTATACACTACGAAAATATGAGTATAGCACTTGCAGAGTCTTTAGGAAACGCAGGACAAGGACCAATATATAAAATGGCATTTGGCAATGGAGGTACATCAGTTGACCCAACTGGTATTATCACATACTTAACGCCAAACAGTACTGGTACAAACGCAAGTCTGTATAATCAAACATTTGCTAAAGTAGTAGACGACCAAGCAAGTAATAATACAGACCCAGTAAGAAATAAAATAGAAACACGACATGTAAGTGGTACAAACTACACAGACATACTTATAAGTTGTTTGCTAGATTACGGTGAACCAAGTGGCCAAGATGCATTTGATACTGCTACAAATACAGAAAATTTATATGTATTTGACGAGCTAGGGTTAATTAGTTCTGGAGCAAGTGGCACTGATGGTAGACTACTAACACATGTTATTTTCCACCCTGTGCAAAAATCACTTAATAGACTTATACAAATTGATTATACTGTAAGGGTCCAAAGTTTAACTGGATTTAATGAGGCGTAACAATGGCATATACTATTAGATATTCAGATTTTGTAAACAAAGGTAGTATTGTTATTGAAGATAACACTATTAACCAAGAAACTTCGTTAAATATTCCAGGTAGAAATACTACTGCATACGGATCTAGTATTGCAGAAAACTTTTTACACTTATTAGAAAATTTTGCTAACTCAGTACAACCAGTAAATCCTGTAGAAGGACAACTATGGTATGATAATACTCCAGGAGTAGATCAGTTAAAACTATGGGACGGAACAACTTGGGTAGCAGCAGGCGGATTAAAGAAAGCTAATTTAGCACCAGATGCAGCAAATTCAGTTATTGGTGATCTTTGGGTAGATACTGATAATCAGCAATTATACTTATTTGCAGGTTCGGGTTGGGTATTAGTTGGACCAGAATTTGCAGAAGGATTAGAAACAGGTACTAGACCTAGCACAATAACAGCAATTGATAATAACGAGTATAATGTTATATTTGTTGAAGTAAAAGGCAAACCAGTTGCGGTTGTATCTGGAGAAGCATTTACACCAAAAGCAGCAATAGATGGGTTTATAGACGGAATACGTCCAGGAATTAATCTTTCATCAAGTAATATTGAAGGCGACGGCATACCACAATTTAACGGAATATCAGAAAAGTCATTAAACTTGTTTATTCCAGGACAACCTGTTATTACAGCAGCAAATGTAATGCGCAAAGATGCAGAAAATATTGCAAATGCACCGCTTAAAATTAAGAATGTAGCAGGGGTTAGTGTTGGTATTAGTAATGAACTAAAACTGCAAATAGACGGTACTGCGGGCGTCTTACAGCACGATATAAGCGGTTCTAACTTACAAATAAGAATGAACAATGCAGGTACAACAACTACTGTAATAACAGTTGATAGTACTGAAAAGGTAGGAATTAACAATCCTAGTCCACAAAAAGAATTAGATGTTGTTGGAACAATACAAACTGATACACAATTAAAAGTTACTAGTCTTACAGACAGTAGCGGTGTTAGTAGTGGAAGTATTATTACTAGCGGTGGCGCCGGAATTGCTAAAAATTTATATGTAGGCGGCCATGCAGATATAGACGGTCCACTTATTGTTGGTAAAGCTAATCTTATTAATCCAGACACTGGATCAGTAAATCCAGTATCGGCAGCTTTATTACCAGACTCACACAATTTAAGATCAATTGGTCAGCCTGATAAAGTGTTTAGTGCTATGTATGCTACTGAATTTGTAGGAAGTTTACGTGGAGATGTACAAGGTAACGTTTCAGGACGTTCAGGCTTAGCAAATAGACTTTCATCACCGACAGTATTCCAAGTAGCAGGTGACATTGCTGCTAATAATGTTGAATTTGACGGACAACAAGGTACTGTAACATTTAATACTACTATTGATCCAGGCTTTATTGGCAATCAATCAGGTATTGTTGGAACTCCAGGAGTTCCAGTTGCTTCAGAAGCAACTGATGAGTTTCTAGTTAATAAAAGCGGCAGTCTTTATAAAATGCCAAGAGATAGAATATTAGGCGGGATCAAAGCAATTGTACCAATTGGTACAATTATGCCATATGCTGGTATATTAGATGATCCTACAATTGATAACCCGTTAGGAGATGGTTGGTTAATATGTGACGGATCGACATACTTAAAGTCGTCTTATCCAACTCTTTGGTCTCGTGTACAATATAGTTTTAAATCTAAAGCAGTTGTAGACGGTTTACAGCCAAATAATCCAGATGAATTTTTTGCTGTACCAGATCTAAGAGGTAGATTTCCGTTAGGTAACGATAGTATGGGTAGAGACGGCGCAGCTAATGTTACAACAGATAGTGCTGCTGACTTACATGGCGGCTCGGCTGGTGTAGACAAAACTACTATTGAACTAAAACACTTACCAGAACACGAACATGACTTAGTAAATGATAGAAATGATCCTACTGGTTCTCAATTTTATGCAATAAGTCCAACAGCTACAGTTGAGAATTTAAATAGAACACATACCATTGGCGTTGAAGATTTAACTGGTACTGGTACCGGTGCATTATATGAAGGATCCGGCGGCATACTAGCAGACGGCACAGCAATAGGGCAACAAATTGATATTTTAAATCCATTCTTGACGCTTAACTATATAATCTACGCAGGAGAACAAGAGTAATGGCTTACAAACTTAATAAAACAGACGGAACACTGCTTACTGAATTAGTTGATGGCCAAATAGATACTACTTCTTGTGATTTAACACTTATAGGAAGAAACTATGTAGGCTTTGGCGAAGCGTTTAATGAAAATTTAATTAAACTGCTTGAAAACTTTTCATCTGCAGGAGCTCCAACTACACCAATTACAGGACAACTTTGGTATGATCGAAGTGAAGGTAGATTAAAAGTTTATGACGGTACAGGTTTTAAATCAAATGGTGCTATAGTTGCAAGTCAACGTCCAGACATGGTAGCTGGCGATATCTGGATTAACAACGGAAGTAATCAACTTTACTTTTATGACGGCACTGACTTAGTATTAGTTGGTCCAGTTTTTGAAAATAGTCAAGGATTATCAGGTTGGCAAGTAGATACTGTAACTGATAAATCGGCTGTTGATCACACTATTCTAAAAATGTATGTTGGCGAAGCCTTAGTTGCATTTATTAGTAATGAAACATATACCCCTACAATTGAAGAACAGTCGTTATTACAAATAGTTGGCGAAGTAAAACAAGGTATTAATGTTGTTGATAAAAATAACTTCTTATTTTACGGTATATCAGAATCAACTGAAGCATTAGTTACAGACGAAATTGATCCAGATACCGGATTAAGAGTTAAGAAAACAGCAGGACAATTTTTAAAGAACGATCAGAACGATAAAACAACTGGAACTTTACAAATTAACAATAGTGGTGGATTAACGATTGGTAATTCCGGCGAATTTAAAATATCTATATCTGCTACTAGTACAATCTTACAAAATACACAATCAAACGATCAGTTTAGAGTTAGACTATTTGGTGATGTAGACTACGATGCATTAGTAATTAATCCTCAAAACAAAGGTTTCGGAATTAATTTAGATACTGACGCATTGCCTGAAGCTACTCTTGATGTAAACGGTGATGCATTAATTAAAGGTAATCTTACTGTTTTAGGTAACAATACCGTAATTGAATCAACCACACTATCAGTAGATGATTTCAACATTGAATTAGGTCATGCTGATACTATTATAACACTTAGCTCAGCACTTGATCCTGCGCAAGCATTATCAATAGCAGTTGGAACAGTAATTACTCAAGGTACGTCAAACGCAACAGGTACGTTTAAATCAATTTCAGAAGATAGATTAACAATTAAATTAGAGCCTACTAATGGATCGTTTATAACAGGCGGATATGCGTTTACATTACCTGATACAACAGTACTAATTCAAAATGACGGCGTAACAGCAGTTAACGCTAGTAACGTATCACAGCGTAACAATACTACTGCTGACGGTGCAGGAATTAGAGTAAAAGGTCTAGCCGATGGCGGGACAGGAAATGATAAAACAATTTTATGGATTAATGATCAGTCATACGGGACTAACTGGGAGTTCAATGATAACGTAAATCTTGTAGATGGTAAAGCATATAAGATTAATGATATTACAATGATTCAAGAAAACAGTGGTCAAACATATCATGAATTAGGAACTGCAATTGAAACAGCATTAGGTATTAGAGACGTTGGTATTATGGACAGACTTCGTGTGCATAATTCAATGTTAATAGATGAACTTAGTGGAAATCCAAGCATTATAACTAGCTCAGGACTTGTGCTTGATAGTTCTGGTACTATTACAGTTAAGAATGGTGGTTCTGATGTAAAAATTACAGGTGTTGCTACTACCAATTATACTACAGGTGCATTAAGTGATGCAGCGAATAAAGATTATGTAGATACACAAATGGAAAGTGCAACCGTAGCACTTGCACTAGACATAACAGACATGCCGCAACCAGGTTTTGGCTCGGTTGATGCACAGTTACTTGATATAATTAATTTTTTACATCCAGCAGTAGAAAAACGTGCAAACACATATGCAAGAATACATACTACTAAGTTAAGAGGCGAAGTATCTAATATTAATGTCGAGGACACTATTGATTATACTGATATTGGCGTTGACTTTTCAGACCTAAATACAGTTGAACCTTACGGAGTAACACCAACAAGTGGCGGTTCACCTAATCAACAAGTAGTAACTAACATTGGTTTTACAGGGTCGTCAGATGGCGATGTGGTATTAAAAGCAGACGACGGTGCAACACCAACTGCAACGTCAACAAGGGTAAAAAGATTTTTTAAAGTAGTTGAAGTTTCGGGCGTAAATGAATGGCAAATAACAGCTACAGGACCAAACGGAGAGTCTCCGTAAATAGAGAAACACGCAAATACGATAAATACTATTATCGTAATAGGGGATATTAACGAATATGGCATACACAATATTTAATACTAGAAATAACGAGCTTGCAATAGTCGAAGACGGTACAATTGATAATACTACTGATCTAAAACTAATAGGCAAAAACTATGCTGGTTATGGCGAAATACAAAATGAAAATTTTGTTTATCTTTTAGAAAACTTTGCAGGAGCAAATCAGCCACCAAGGCCAATTACAGGCCAATTATGGTTTGATACAGACGACGGCAAAGTAAAAGCATATGACGGCAATGATGAAAAAGTTTTTGTTCCCCTCGGAAACGTTCACATTGGAGCAAAACCAACAGGCGCAGCAATTACAGCAGCAAATGTTAATAAAGGCGACTTATGGTGGGATGATGTAACTAGCCAACTCTATGCTCATACTGGTGCATTAACAGGCGATCCTTTTGTATTAGTTGGACCAAAAGGAGCACAAGATGTTAGAACTGATGTTATAGATGCTTTAGTATATGATAGTTTATTTGCAAATCAACCAGATCCTACTCCTTATCAACATAGAATACTTAAAGGATTTATGGATGATGTAGTAGTATTTGTTGCAAGTAACGATGAATTTACATTAGATGATTCAAATGCAATTAGCGGATTTGATAGAATTAAAAAAGGTATTACATTAGTCAATACTGAAAATGCAAACGACGGTGTAACTTCGGGTAATTATAGTTTCCATGGTAGTGCTTCTAATGCACTAAGATTAAATGGTGTTTTAGGAACTGAGTTTGTACAACGTACTAATCCAGTCTTTGCTACAGAAGTTAATATAGAAGACAATGACGGTCTATTAATTGGACCAAATAACGAATTAATATTAAAAGTTGTTGGTAACGAAGCAATTGTTGAATCTACAATTACTAATGCTAAACTAAACTTCAAAGTTAAAGATACTGGCGGAAGTACAGTTACTCCGCTTACTCTTACACACAATGGACCAATGCCAATTTCAGACAATAACTTTGATATTGGTAGTAGTGGTTTAAGATGGAACGAAGTATTTGCTACTAAATTTAGAGGCATTGCAGACGAAGCTGACTTATTATTAAGTAATGGTACATATAAAATTGCTGACAAAGATAACACTGTAAACACTATTGTAACACGCGATAGTGTAGGTGACATATTTGGTACTGCATTCCGCGGAACGCACTTATACAACAGCACAGACGCTACAGCAGCCCTTACAGCACGAGTTACTACAGCTGATGGTGTACAAGTAGCTGACAGTAGTACATACGTTAATGCTACAATTGCAAGCACAGCAAACAAACTTGCATTAAGAGATTCAAGCGGCGAACTATTTGCTACACAATTTAATGGATTAGCAACACGATCAGCAACCTTACAAGTTCCTACAGGTGTTCCTGATACTTATGAACACAGATCAGCTAGTATATCCAATTCAGCTAGTACTATTGTAGTTAGAGACGAGAATTCAAAAATTTATGCTACAGAATTTGTAGGTGGTTTAAATGGACAAGCAGCATCGGCAGCACAATGGACTACTGCAAGAACAATTACTGTAGACGGTGACGCAAGTGGTGTTGTATCTTTAGATGGATCTGAGAATGTAACTTTAACATTAAGTACAGTTGGAAATTCAATTGCGTTAGGAACAGACACTACTGGTAGTTATGTAAAACATGTTAGTGTTTGGAATGAAGACCCATATTTAAATGTATATGTAAACACTACTTTAGATGGCACAGAAAGAGAAACTGCCGCCATACAATTAGGTATTGACGCCACTACTACTAATTCAGCAAATAACTTAGTTGCTAGAGACGCAAGCGGTGATATTTTTGTATCTGATATATCAGCATCACTTATTGGCGGTACAACTATTACTGCGTCAACAAAATTTGTAGGACAAGTAAATGATGTAGGTACCGATAAAGACGGCTACTTTGATAATTTATATGCTGAAAATATTAGTTTTGGATCATCAGGTTCAACATTACCTATAACAGCAGGTGGTACTGGCGCTACTACAGCACCGGCAGCAAGAACTAACTTAGACGTTTATAGTACCTCAGAAGTTGACTCTGCTGTTAGTAGTGCAGTTGGCGGCGTTTCAACTAACTCTATTGTTAGTGGAGGCACAAGTGCTACGGTTACCGCAGCAGCAATGGCAGTAGTACGAGACGGGTCAGCACATAGTACATTTGATGGAAACGGTATTACTTTAAGCCAAGGTACGTTTGTAGGCAATTTAACAGGTAATGCTGTAACTGCTAACTATGCTGACTTGGCAGAGAAATATTCAACAGCCGAAGAGCTACCAAACGGTACTGTTGTTAGAGTAGGTAGAATGCCAGGACATGAAGTTGATCCGGCTAACAGAGGCGATATAGCAATTGGTGTTGTATCTACTAATCCTGCACTAATGATGAACAGCGAAGCAGAAGGACAGTATATTGGTCTTAAAGGACGCTTACCTGTACGTGTAGTTGGTGCTGTTAGAAAAGGTGATGCTGTATATGTTGATAACAATGGCTGCGCAAGCACAGAAATTAATGGCGGCTCAATAGTAGGTATAGCATTAGAAACTATTAGTGTAGAAGAAGAAAAATTAGTTGAATGTGTTCTTAAAGTATAAGACACAATAGATAATAAAAAAG
>ERZ1048068.679-NODE-679-length-29496-cov-10.628104_pt1 | contig 29496 bp, 27 predicted proteins | sample MGYA00383098_ERZ1048068 | MGnify/ENA primary metagenome ERZ1048068 (study PRJEB29581, sample SAMEA5548368) | metagenome | biome: marine; feature: coastal; material: water | depth 1 m | study: Short-term variability in the microbial, nano- and picoplankton... | reverse complement strand
TTTTGCTTGTCACGCAAATTGAAGCGTTAAGTCTGTCCTTCAACTGCGTCAGGCTTATGTTTCTAAAAGCTCGCCGAAAGGTATTTTAATGCCCGTCGTGAGTGGCTTGCAGTTATAGGTTTCAGTAATGTTATGTGGTCAGGCTGTGGCGATACTGCAGGGGCGCTGTGGCTACCCTTGCAGCCAGTCCTGCCGTAGCCCCACGGTGCGCTAACGGGGCTGCTAGTTAGGGCTCAACGCCGTCGCTCTCGCATTTCATCCTGCTCTGAGAAACTTGGCGCATTGGTAGGCTGTTTGATGTCGAGCGAGGTTTTTTAGCTCGGTTGGTGTCTTCGAGGAATTCTCTGGTTGTGTTCCTTCCCAAGTCAACGCATGTGGATACGCGCTGTCTATACAAACTTCGTAATCTGACTTTTGACAGCCCTGCATCAAGGTAAGCATAAGCAGTAGGATTAATCTGTATCTCATTGGACGACCGTTCTTTGGTTGGTTGCAGTGTCAACGGTATCAGCCTTAAGTTTGAGGCTCAACGCCGAGGTAAGCTGTGTCAGGAATCGTTCATGCAGGGGGCCTGATTAGGTGCAGGCAAAAATGTTCCACGGAATGTTCCACGGGCTGCACTAATGCTGAGGTTACTTATTCGGAGCGGGTAAAGGTGGCGTTTTAAATGTTGGCATAAGATTTGACAATAGTTTTCGGGCGGCATTGGGACAGGTAGTGGCAGGCAGGTTTGTGCGGGTTATAAGTGGGCGGGACCTGACGGCACATTGGTCTAATTCATATCCATGGCTCACACCATGGCTCAAGATGGTTCAAATCGCTCTAAATACGCGCTGGTAGAACATAGCGCTGGCAGAGCTGTATTGGCCGTTTAGAGCTGTAAACTTGGGTTATTTCGCAGAGAGAGCTTGCTTTCTGTGGACTCCCAGAAAAGAGGGAGTGGTACCGGAGGACGGACTCGAACCGTCAAGCTTTTAAGGGCGGGGGATTTTGAATCCCCTGTGTCTACCAATTCCACCACACCGGCATAAATTAAGCCGGCGGATTATAGCAAGGCCAGAGCAAACGGCAATAATTTGCTGCGAAGTTTGCGTTATTACGTTATCCTGCTCCGCGAATCGGACAGCTAGCGTTATAAAAGCATCCGCGACTGAGTATCTCAAGGGGAGAAAAGACATGGCGATGAACCTCATCAAAAAAACCAATGAGTACAAAATCTTTAAGCGCGGTGACGAGCGATTTGCTGTTCAGGACGCTACTGGCAAGCCTGTTAATGGCGAGGAAAAAGTCAATATTTTGCTGGCAGAAGAGCTGATCAAGGTAACTCTACCCGGAGCTGAGCCGGTGGAAGAAGCGCCAGCTGAAGAGGCTTCTGCCGAAGAGGAAGCGCCGGCTGAGGCAACTGACGAAGAAGAGGCCACAGACGCCTAATTGCAGGGTCCCGATAGAAAACCGGCTGTTGCCGGTTTTTTTGTGCCCAAATTTGCAGAGGTAAAGGGTTTAAGGCTATGCGGCGACAGGACTTTTATTACGATTTGCCTGAGGAGTTGATCGCGCAGGAACCTCTGCCACAACGTACAGGCTCGCGACTTCTTGTTCTCAACGGCGACAACGGCGACATACACCACAGCCAGTTCAATCACTTAACCGACTGGCTTGAGCCCAACGATCTGCTGGTGTTCAACAATACACGGGTTATACCGGCGAGATTGTATGGTGTTAAGCAAACCGGGGGTCGTGTTGAAATATTAATTGAGCGATTTCTAGAGGGCGGTTCAGCGCTGGCCCACGTCAGGGCAAGCAAGTCTTCAAAGCCGGGCACGGCTATTTTGATCACCCCTGATGAAATTTCAGACGCCACCGAATTTTCAGTTCGAGTTGAAGGTCGGCAAGATGCGTTATACGAACTGGTTGTTGATTCGGGGTCTTGGCCCGAAATTTTAAAAACTTACGGCCATATTCCTTTGCCGCCTTATATTGAGCGGTCAGATAATGCTAAAGATCGTGAGCGCTATCAGACGGTGTTCGCCCAGCGCGATGGTGCCGTTGCGGCACCAACAGCAGGTCTGCATTTTGACGCCCACTTGCTTGAAGATATTCGTTCTCAGGGTGTCAAGACAGCTGAGGTCACCTTGCATGTTGGATCGGGCACATTCCAGCCAGTGCGGGCAGAAAAAATTACCGATCACCACATGCACAGTGAGTGGTTGGAGGTGAATGAAGACGTCGTGGCGGCCGTTCAACGTTGCCGAGAGTGTAAAGGTCGGGTGGTGGCCGTGGGCACTACGGCCGTTCGTTCTCTTGAGACAGCAGCCCGAGGTGGCACGCTAAAAACCTTCTCGGGTGATAGCGATATATTTCTTTATCCGGGTCAGCGCTTTAACGTCGTTGATGCCATGGTGACTAACTTTCATCTCCCTGAGTCGACTTTAATCATGCTGGTGGCGGCGTTTGCAGGCCACGAAAATACCATGGCGGCTTATCAGCAGGCTGTCGACCAGCGTTATCGCTTTTTTAGTTATGGTGATGCCATGTTCGTTACCGCTAACCCTGACAGCAGATCTGGAGGCTAGGCTAGCTATGAAATTTGATATCCAAGCCCGAGATGGCCAAGCTCGATGCGGTGAGCTGACCTTTGATCGCGGCAGTGTCTCGACACCAGCTTTTATGCCAGTGGGAACCTATGGCACCGTCAAGGGCATGTTGCCCCGGGACATTGAAGCGATTGGCGCAGACATCATTTTGGGCAATACGTTCCATCTCTGGCTACGACCCGGAACTGAGGTTATTCAGCAGCACGGCGATCTGCACGACTTCATGGGCTGGCAGAAACCAATATTGACAGACTCGGGTGGATTTCAAGTCTTCAGCCTTGGCGAGATGCGTAAGGTTGAGGAGCGTGGCGTCACCTTCCGTTCTCCCGTTAATGGCGACCGTGTTTTTCTAGACCCTGAAACTTCAATGGCTATTCAGCGGCAGCTTGGCAGTGACATTGTGATGATTTTCGACGAGTGCACGCCTTTTCCTGCAACTGAATCAGAAGCCGCCCAATCAATGAAGTTATCCCTGCGTTGGGCCGAAAGAAGTAAGGCGGCCCACGGGAACAACCCTGCGGCTTTATTTGGCATTGTGCAGGGTGGCATGTACGAATCTCTGCGCTTGGAGTCCATGGCGGGTTTAGTGGACCTCGATTTTGACGGCTACGCGATTGGCGGTTTGTCAGTGGGAGAGCCCAAAGAAGACATGCTTCGGGTACTGGACGGGGTGGCTTCTGAGCTGCCGGCAGAGAAGCCGCGCTACTTAATGGGTGTTGGTACGCCAGCTGATTTGCTCGAGGGTGTTATGAGGGGGGTGGATATGTTTGATTGTGTCATGCCCACCCGCAACGCTCGTAACGGCCATTTATTTACCGACCAAGGCGCGATCAAATTACGAAATGCGCGGCACAAGGACAGCACTGAGCCCGTAGATCGCTCTTGCGATTGTTACACCTGCCAAAATTTTACCCGTGCGTACTTACATCACCTCGACAAATGCAACGAGATTTTGGGGTCACAGCTCAACACGATTCATAATTTGCGCTTTTATCAAAAGCACATGGCCGATATTCGTCGCGCGATACGTGAGGGGCGGCTCACAGAGTTTGCCGCTGATTTCTATCGCCGGCAATCCAACCCTGAGCCTTGACACGTAGACGCTGAAAATACCTAAGGTGACTGACTAGCTCATGGAATTACCCGCGCCCGCTTCTCCTTGCGTTTCAATATGCGCACTTGATGCCGATGACATTTGCCTCGGATGTTTTCGTACCGGTAACGAAATTACCGACTGGTTTATCGCTGATGATGTCCGAAAACGCGAAATTCTGCGCAATGCCGAGACGCGACGCAGCGAATCCAGCACGATTAAACTGCTCTGACGCTGTCCTGAAGTCGACGCCGCCGTTGTGATGGCACTTGTGTGGCCCAAACAGGGGAGCGACCCAAGTTACTCTGCAGCAGCGGGTTCCGACGTCTCCATCGGTCTGATTTTCACCTTGCTGAGCGTTCGGCCCTCGATTTCGAGAACCTGAATGAGATAGCCCGGTATTTGCACAGCAACTTCACCCGACGGAAAGGCTTCCAGGGCCTCTAGCGCGAGCCCGCTGATGGTTTTGGGGCCGTCTGTGGGTAGCGACCAATTTCGATGCCGATTGAGCTCTCTGATGTGTACTGTTCCCGAGCAGACAGTGCCGCCATCGGGGTCAGTGTGCATTTCTTCGCTGTCTTCAATGAGGTTGGAGGTAAATTCCCCAACAATCTCTTCAAGAATGTCCTCAAGGGTGACCAAACCCAAAAGGTCACCGTATTCGTCTACGACAATGCCCATTCGAAGCTTTTTGAGTTGAAACTGCCTAAGTTGGGTGTGTAGTGGCGTATTTTCGGGCACGAAGTAAGGTGTCTGGAGTTCTCGTTTTAGCGTGTCCCGACACAAGCCGCCAGACACAAGCACGCGCGATAGGTCACGCATGTGCAGCACACCTTGAATGTTGTTGATATCTTCATGCCAAACGGGGAGCAAGGTATGGGTGCTGGATTGCAAGTGCTCGAGGATGATTTCATCACTGTCGTCAAGATCGACGCCAAAGACCTCGCTGCGCGGCACCATAATGTCGTCCACGGTGACCAGCTCCAGATCCAATATATTCGTCAACATGCGCCGGTGGCGGCTCGGAATCATGGTGCCAGACTCACTAACGATGGTCCGCAGCTCTTCTTGCGACAGCGCTTCGTCATTTTGTAGATCGGGCCGGAAACCCATCAGTTTGAGTAGGCCATTGGTCACGCTGTTGATGGCCCACACTAGAGGCATAAACAGCTTGAGTAAGGGGAGTAAAATCAGGCTGAAGGGAAATGCCAGTTTTTCTGGGTGGAGCGCTGCAACCGTTTTCGGCGTTATCTCTGCGAATACCAAAATCACCAGTGTCAGAGCGACTGTTGCGACTGCAATGCCAGCATCGCCGTAAAGGCGTATGGCAATGACCGTTGCAATGGCGGAGGCGAGTATGTTGACCAGATTATTGCCGATCAAAATGATGCTGATGAGCTGATCGGGGCGCTCCAACAGCTTGCTCGCGCGGCGAGCTCCCTTGTGGTCCTTACCGATAAGGTGTTTTAACCGGTAGCGGTTTAGCGACAGCATGCTTGTCTCTGAGCTCGAGAAGAAAGCTGAGATCAGAATCAGAGCAGCGAGTAATGTAAAAAGAAGTCCCAGCGGGGCGTCGTTCAAGGAGGTTCGTCAATTAGAAGTAAGGTCCACCATGGTGGAGAAAAACAGCGCCGCTGACAAGCGTTTCGGCACCTCTGAGTGTCGACCTGCCTAGAGCAGTAGCTCAACGACCAGTTTTGAGCCAAAGAAGCCAATAGCCATGAGGCCGTAACCCAAAAAAACCAGCGACAATGCTGTGCTGATTCGCAGGCCACGTTGCCAGTGAACGGCAAGAGTCAGTGTCAGCAGTAGCCAAGATAGCGTCGTCAGGACAGTTTTATGGACCAGCTGTTGGCCCAACAGATCATCGACGAAAAGCCCCCCCGATACGACCGCTACCGTTAACCACAACACGCCTGCGGCAAGAAGCTCGAAGAACATTTGACCCATGGTGTCTAGGGCAGGAAGTAAGCGCACGATACCCCGGGTGTTGTGACTGCGTAAGCGCTGTGTTTGCACCGACAGTAACGCACCCTGCAGTGAGGTCAGTGTCAGCACGCCAAAGGCCAGCAGCGAGCTGACAATATGGGCCAGCAAGCCGCTCTCGAGGCCCGCCAGTGGTTGGCCTGTAGGCGGGGCAAAAGCACTGACTAGAACTGCCAGCGCTGAGAAAGGAAACGTTGCAATGATCACCATTTGTAGGGGGCGAACCAGCAGGCTCACTACACTAATCACCCCCATGATCAAAAAGATAAGGGAGGAGATTTTGTAAAAACCCAAGTCCAGCACACCTTTCTGCAGATCAATGGCAAAAATAGCCAAGTGGCAAGATACCGCCAGAAGCGCCAGCGCGGTGACATCCCACGGCGCTCGGTGACGTCGTCCGTCCAGAGTCAAAAGCTGTCTTGCAGCAGCACCGACATAGACCAATGCTGTAGCAACTGCGAGGGCAGCCTGAAGTAAATCGGGAGTGGTGGTCAAAAAATCCTCGCTATGTGCTGACTAGGTCATTGGGTGCGTTTGCTTCAGCACGTATACTACGCTCTTTATCACCGTTTGAGGCGTCCTTTACGGCGCCATTCGAGGTTCCATGTTTGAAGGATTAAGCGATCGTCTGTCCGCCAGTTTAAAAAGTATGTCTGGGAAGTCCAGACTGACTGAGGACAACATTCGAGACACGTTGCGCGAAGTGCGTATGGCGCTGCTTGAAGCTGATGTTGCTCTGGAGGTCGTGAAGGCATTCACTGAAGCCGTCAAGACCCGCGCAGTTGGAGCAGAGGTGGCTCAAAGCCTGTCCCCTGGCCAGGCGTTCCTTAAAATTGTGCAGGCAGAGCTGACCGAAACTATGGGCAGTGCCAACGAGGCTTTGACCCTAAATGCCCAGCCCCCTGCGGTGGTCATGGTGGCGGGGCTGCAGGGTGCGGGAAAAACGACGTCTATCGCCAAGCTAGCGCGATATTTGATGGAGCGTGAAAAAAAGTCAGTTGCGGTAGTGTCAGCCGATGTTTATCGACCTGCTGCGATCAAGCAGCTGGAGACCCTCGCAGGTGAGGTTGGGGCGCGTTTTGAGCCCTCCTCGGGCGAGGAGAAACCCGTCGATATCGTAAATCGTGCACTCGACAATGCGCGGCTTAATTTCACCGATGTGCTGTTGGTGGATACGGCAGGCAGGCTCGCGGTTGACGAAGCCATGATGGCGGAAATTCGGGAGCTTCACGCAGCGGTCAATCCTATTGAAACTTTATTCGTTGTAGACGCCATGATGGGGCAAGACGCCGTGATGACTGCCCGGGCCTTTGGCGAGACTTTGCCGCTGACCGGCGTCATTTTAACCAAGGTCGATGCCGATACCCGCGGCGGGGCGGCGTTGTCGGTAAGGTCGGTTACCGGGAAGCCCATTAAATTCCTGGGTGTTGGCGAGAAAACAGATGCATTAGACCCGTTTCACCCCGATCGATTGGCCTCGCGCATTCTGGGTATGGGCGATTTGCTATCGCTCATTGAGGATGCAGAGCGCAAGGTTGATCAGAAAAAAGCCAAGCGATTGGCCAAAAAAGTGCAGAAGGGAGGTCGATTTGATCTTGAAGATTTTCGAGAGCAGCTGCAGCAAATGAAAAATATGGGTGGCATTGGTGCCATGATGGAGAAAATGCCCGGCATGGGGAATATGGCGGCCATGGCCCAGCAAAACGTCGATCTTAAGCAGTTTGCGAGGATGGAGGCCATGATTGACTCGATGACCCCGCTGGAGCGCCGCAAGCCAGAGGTCATTTCAGGCGGGCGCAAACGACGTATCACACTGGGGTCTGGCACTCAGGTGCAGGACCTAAATCGGCTGTTGAAGCAGCACAAACAAATGCAAAAAATGATGAAAAAAATGAAAGGCGGGGGCATGCAAAAAATGATGCGTGGGCTCGGCGGTATGATGCCGCCCGGTGGCGGCATGTCAGGTGGTGGTTTTCCGCCTCGCTGAGGTGGGTTGACGGCTAGTATTAGCGGAGCGTTTACTGTATTCTCCGCTCCCTTCTATTTCGGGAACAGGGCCGTAGGGTCGTGTGTCCTTTATAAAATTTTACAGAGGAATCAACAAGATGGTAGTTATTCGGCTGTCACGAGGCGGGTCCAAAAAGCGGCCGTTTTATCAGGTCACAGTTACCGATCATCGCCGTTCACGGGACGGACGCTTCATTGAGCGTGTCGGGTTCTTCAATCCAGTCGCTCGTGGTCAAGAAGAGCGTCTCAGATTAGACCTTGAAAAGATCGAGTCATGGGTAGCCAAAGGCGCTCAGGTGTCCCCTCGGGTGAAGGCCCTTATGAAGGACGCTGTCGCGGCTCAGACTGAAGCCGCCGCTGCATAGCACCGAGAATTTGAGACTGTCGGTCCCGTGACGGAGTCGCTGGTACTGGCGGAGGTCTTGGGTGCCCATGGCATCAAAGGCTGGGTAAAGGTTCGGCCACTGGTAGAAGATCCTACCTTTTTAGTGGGGCTGCAGGGTTTGGTTCTGTTGCCAGGATCCAAAATGCGTTCTGGCGCATCCCGAGACGTTAAAGTCATCAGCTTGAGGCCTCAAGGGCGCGGGTGGGTGGCCCAACTCTCCGGGGTGGAAGATCGGACACTGGCCGAAGGGCTGAAAGGCATGGAGTTGCGGGGGCCCGCAGACCTGTTGCCTGAGTTAGAGGATGGAGATTTTTACTGGCGTGATCTCGAGGGATTGCGCGTGTGGTGCGAGAGCTCAGACGGCCTTTGTCTTCTGGGTGAGATCGACTACTTGCTAGAGACAGGTGCAAACGACGTCCTAGTGGTGCGACCTTGTGAGGGAAGCATGGACGACAAAGAGCGCTTGATTCCCTGGCTGGTTGACGATGTCGTTCGGGAAGTTGATATGCAGGCAGGCACTGTACGTGTGAGTTGGTACACCGATGTCTGAGGCGCAACACCGGTTTGCTGTGGTGACGCTGTTTCCGGAAATGTTCAGTGCCGTAAGTGACTGGGGTGTAACCAGTAGAGGCTTGAAGGACAACCTCTGGAGTTTGTCATTACACAACCCGCGGGATCATGCGTCAGATCGTCACGGAACCGTGGATGACCGACCCTACGGCGGTGGACCCGGTATGGTAATGCAGGCCCCGCTGCTGGATCGAGCATTGGAGGCGGCTAAAGCCGAGTTGGGGGGAAGCCCCAAAGTGGTGGCTATGACACCACAGGGGCGACAGTTTACAGACAGCGTGGCAAGGGAGTTGCTCGCTGACAACGCCATCATTTTTGTGTCAGGGCGTTATGAGGGAATAGACGAGCGTTTTATTGAACGTTCAGTCGATCACGAGATCTCCGTGGGTGATTTTGTGGTAAGTGGTGGAGAGTTACCGACGATGCTGGTGATTGACGCTATGGTGCGTTTGATCCCTGGTGTGCTGGGGCATAGCGCCTCTGCTGAAGAGGATTCTTTCGCAGACGGGCTATTGGACTGTCCCCATTACACCCGACCCGAGTCTTATCAGGGGCGGGCGGTGCCGGCGGTGCTTTTGAGCGGTGACCATGGGGCCATTGCACGGTGGCGCCGGGCCCAATCGATTCGCAGGACGTTGGATCGTAGACCAGATTTGCTAACGCCCGAGAGGGTTGTGGCAGAAGATTGGAAGCTCCTTAAAGAGTGGGAGCTGGACTGAAAACTAGCAGTATAGAAAACTACGCGGCATTAGCCGCCGCCGCGCAAACTGCGCAGCTTGATGGGAGAGTGTGATGAGCACCAACAAAATTATTTCGGAAATTAATGCCGAACAAATGACCAAGGAAATCACTGATTTCGCCCCCGGCGATACCGTCGTGGTGCAGGTCAAAGTGAAGGAAGGCACTCGTGAGCGTTTACAGGCCTTTGAAGGCGTTTGTATTGGCAAGCGAAACCGTGGCCTGAACTCTGCGTTCACACTGCGTAAAATTTCACACGGTGTTGGTGTTGAGCGAACCTTTCAAACGTACAGCCCGCTGCTAGACAGCATTACTGTCAAGCGTCGCGGCGATGTACGGCAGGCAAAGTTGTACTACTTGCGTGAGCGTAGCGGTAAGGCAGCTCGTATTAAGGAAAAGCTCTCTCGCTGAGCATGTTGCAAGACGGGGTGATTTGAAGTGCCCGCGTCTCCCGAGGTCGAGCGGTACCTTGACAGTTTGTGGATGGAGCGGGGGTTGAGTGAAAACACCCTCGCGGCCTACCGCCGCGACCTGAGCCTCTTCGACGAATGGTTAGCCGCCACGGCCGATCAGCCCCTGCTGGCAGCGAATGCCAGCCATATCCAATCTTACTTGGGTCTTAAGCTCCGTCAGGGGGCTTCTCCCAGATCTAGTGCTAGGTTCTTATCTGCGGCACGCAGTTTTTATCGTTGGGCCCTTCGAGAGGGCCAGATCACAGAAGACCCCACACTTCGTATTGAGAGCCCTAGACAGGGTCGACCGTTACCGAAATCGCTTTCGGAGACCGATGTGGAACAACTCCTAAATGCGCCTGACCTTGAATTGGCGTTGGAGTTTCGTGATCGGACAATGCTTGAACTTCTTTATGCTTGTGGTCTACGGGTGTCAGAACTTGTGGGTCTTCAGGTTGAACAGGTGGGTCTTAATCAGGGTATTGTTAGGGTCGTGGGTAAAGGGGGAAAAGAGCGGCTTGTCCCGATGGGGGAAGAGGCTTTGGATTGGTTGATGCGGTACATGCGTGGGCCGAGAACCGAGCTGCTTAAAGGTCAGTCGAGTAATGTTCTTTTTCCATCTAATCGGTCCCAGCAGATGACTCGCCAGACCTTCTGGTATCGTATTAAAATATACGGGAAACGCGCGGGTATACGGACACACTTATCACCCCATACCCTAAGGCACGCCTTTGCCACGCATTTGTTAAACCACGGCGCTGACCTGAGGGTGGTGCAAATGTTGTTAGGTCACAGTGATCTTTCAACAACGCAAATTTACACCCACGTGGCCAGTCAGCGAATGCAAGCATTACACGAGCAACACCACCCGAGAGGCTAGATGCTGAGGCCTGTTAGTTAGAACCCCTGGAATGGAGCGAAATGGATATGAGCGAATTAGCTCGCAGCAGTAAAGGTTTTGGCGCAAAGCAGGTGAAAGCTTCTTCGAGCGTGAGCGCTGTGCTGCTAATGCTTGTTGCACTGTTAGCCTCCGCCTTGGCAAATGCGGAAACCTACAGTTCTAATCCGCACAAGACCCTCGAGGAAAAAATTTCAGCTGCGCTCAGCAGCGGCAGCGGTGCTCCCGTAACCGTGCAGAGTGTCAAAAAGACGCCGGCAAGCGGCTTGCTTGAGGTGACCCTCGATAACGGTCTGGTGCTGTACGCCACCGAGCAAGGGGACCACTTTGTGGTGGGTGATCTCTATGCAGTGCGTAAAAATGGCCTTGTCAATCTCGCGGAAGAAAAGCGAGAGCTGGATCGTATTGCTTTGATCGATGGCGTCGACTTGGCTCAGATGATTGTATTCACCCCCGAAGGCGAGACTCGCGACTACATTACGGTGTTCACCGATGTGACCTGCTTTTACTGCCAAAAGTTGCACAAGGAAGTGGCCGATCTTAATGACATGGGGATAGAGGTGCGCTATTTGGCATATCCTCGGGGCGGTCCTGATTCCGAGGGCGCTCAAAAGTTAAACACTGCCTGGTGTGCCGATGATCCGCAAAAAACCTTGACGCAACTTAAAGCCGGTGTGGCTCTGCCATTGTCAGATTGTGAGAGTTCACCCGTGACCGCACAGTTTGAATTAGGTGCAGCGATGGGGGTTCGGGGAACCCCTGCTATTGTGACGAGCAGCGGACAAATGATTCCCGGGTACAAGCCAGCAGCAGAGTTGGCCGCTGTGCTAGGACTGCAATAGTCAAATTGTTCTCTTCTCGAGGCCGCAGAGCAAAGTAATCCGGAGTAGCGAAACGTTGAACCACAACTTCCAGCGCATTGATCGGCTACCGCCGTATGTTTTTAACATCATCGGCGAGTTGAAGACCGCGGCCCGTGCCCGCGGGGAAGATATCATCGACTTTGGTATGGGTAATCCCGACCAACCGACACCGAAGCACATTGTTGACAAGCTCGCTGACACAATTCATCGCGGCGATACCCACCGATACTCTCAGTCAAAAGGCATTCCTCGGTTACGCAAAGCCATCTGTGATTGGTATCAGCGTCGTTACGATGTGGAACTCAATCCCGAAAGTGAAGCCATTGTGACTATGGGTTCCAAAGAGGGGTTGGCGCATTTGGCATTAGCGACAACTAGCACGGGGGACTCGATTTTGGTCCCCAACCCGTCTTATCCCATCCACCCGTACGGGTTTGTCATTTCTGGCGCCGATTTACGTCATGTCCCGATGTCAGATGAAGACACTTTCTTTGAGGAGCTGGAGCAAGCAATTCGCAACAGTTATCCCAAGCCAAAGATGTTGGTGCTCAATTTCCCCTCAAACCCCACGGGCCACTGCGTCGAATTAAGTTTTTTCGAAAAGGTGATTGCAATAGCGCGAGAGGCAGGTATCTGGGTCGTGCATGATCTCGCCTACGCAGATTTATGTTTTGACGGTTACGTGGCCCCCAGTATTCTGCAGGTGGAGGGCGCTAGGGATATCGCAGTAGAATTTTTCACGCTGTCTAAAAGCTACAACATGCCCGGATGGCGCGTGGGGTTTTGCTGTGGCAATCCAGAGTTAATTGCCGCACTGACTCGCATCAAGTCGTATCTGGATTACGGTATCTTTACCCCAGTTCAGGTGGCGGCCATTGCTGCCCTTGAGGGCGATCAACAGTGCGTCTCAGATATTTGTGAAATGTATCGCAGCCGCAGAGATGTGCTCTGCCAGGGCCTTAACGAAGCGGGATGGCCAGTGACGCCGCCGAAGGCCACGATGTTTGTTTGGGCACAAATCCCTGAGGGCTTTAGGCATATGGGATCTCTGGAGTTTAGTAAATTGCTGCTGGCAGAAGCTGGTGTTGCGGTGTCCCCCGGTATTGGTTTTGGTGAATATGGTGAGGGGTACGTGCGCTTTGGTTTGATTGAAAACGAGCACCGTACGCGCCAAGCATTGCGAGGTATCAAAAAGGTACTTCGAGGTGGCCCCCCTAACGATAGCAGCGGAGTTTAAGGACCATGAGCAGTCTGAAAATTGGAATCTGCGGTTTGGGCACCGTTGGCAGCGGCGTCGTCAATATTTTTAATGCCCATCACGGTCTAATCCAGCAACGCTGCAATAATGACTTGGAATTGCTACATGTTGGGGCGCGTCGAGACAATTCTGACTGCGATACCAGTGATTACCGCGTCAGCCGCGATATCTTTGAGGTCGTTCGCGACCCTGAAGTCGATGTCGTGGTGGAATTGATTGGTGGGACCACCGTCGCTCGTGATTTGGTAACGCAAGCTATTGAAGCTGGGAAACATGTCGTCACTGCCAATAAAGCACTGATTGCAGAATTTGGTAACGAGCTGATTGCACTGGCTGAGCGTGCTCAAGTTGCTCTGCGGTTTGAAGCGGCTGTAGCCGGTGGTATTCCGATTATCAAGGTTTTGCGAGAGTCCCTCGCGGCGAATGTTGTCAGCGGCGTGGCTGGAATTATCAACGGCACCGGCAATTTTATTTTGACCGAAATGGCCAATGAAGGTCGTAGTTTTGAGGACGTGCTGGCCGAGGCGCAGGCTTTAGGGTACGCAGAGGCTGATCCTACCTTCGATATTGATGGAACCGATGCTGCCCACAAACTGGTGATCTTGGCGTCACTGGCCTTTGGTATTCCATTAGACGCCAATGCCGCCGTTACGGAGGGCATTGACACGGTCACTCCTGAAGACCTCGATTTTGCCAAGGAGTTGGGTTTCAGCGTTAAACATTTGGGGATTGCCCGACGCAGCGGCGACGCCCTTGATTTGCGGGTTCATCCCACTCTAATTCCCATTAACCGGCAAATAGCCCGGGTCGATGGTGTTTTGAATGCCATTATGGTCGAAGCCGATTCTGTTGGTGAAATTGTGCTGACGGGACCCGGAGCTGGGTCTCTTCCCACGGCCTCCTCAGTTTGCGGTGACCTTATGGACTTGGGGCGCGTCTTAAATCATTCGCCTGTCGATCCCACCCCGACACTTGGCGTACCCAGTGATCAGCTGCAGACGTTACCCTTAATACCTCGTCATGAGGTAGCCGGTGTTTGGTATTTGCGCTTGGTGGTTGAAGACCGTCCGGGTGTTATGGCGGAAATATCCGGTTTGTTGAGTGCCCGTGGCATAAGCATTGAGCAGCTGATTCAGCGCCCTCCAGCTGAAGGGTCTAGTCATGTTACCGTCGTTATCCTCACTGATGCCGTCATGTGTGGTCATCTCGACTCGGCAATCCTTGATATAGAAACACTACCGGCGCTCAGTGGTTCCGTGGTGCGACTAAGGGTCGAGAGTTTTAAGGAGGCATAAGTTGCCGATAAATTACATAAGCACCCGTGGTAATGCACCCGCCCTCGATTTTGAAGGGGTATTGTTGGCTGGACTCGCGGCGGACGGCGGGTTGTATGTGCCCGAGCAATTACCACAGTTTTCAAGTGATCAGATAAAGGCAATGCGGGGAATGGATTACCCCTCTCTGGCTTTTGAAATTCTGAAGCCCTTTGTCGAAGGCTCTATTGAGTTTACCGATTTACGTCGGCTAATCGACGAGGCCTATGAAACCTTTCGCCATGACGCCATTGCGCCACTTGTGCAGCTGGACCAAAATCAATGGGTTCTTGAGCTCTTTCATGGGCCTACTCTTGCGTTCAAAGACTTTGCGCTGCAGCTGTTGGGACGGCTCCTAGATCACGTTCTTGAACGGCGGCAAGAGCGCGTTGTGATTATGGGTGCAACCTCGGGGGACACAGGCTCGGCCGCCATCGAGGGGTGCCGACACTGCGAATTTATCGATATTTTTATCCTGCATCCCAACGACCGTGTATCCGAAGTACAGCGGCGTCAGATGACCACGGTACTGGGGGAAAATATCCACAACCTCGCCATTGAGGGTAACTTTGACGATTGTCAGGCAATGGTAAAAGCCAGCTTTGTGGCCGAGCCCTTTTTGCCTGATGGACGAGCGTTGGTTGCCGTGAACTCAATAAACTGGGCCAGAATTATGGCGCAGATTGTGTATTACTTTTATGCGGCCCTCGCCCTTGGTGCGCCAGAGAGAACCGTCAATTTCTCGGTGCCTACGGGTAACTTTGGCGATATTTTTGCGGGATATTTGGCTCGCAGTATGGGGCTGCCGATAGATCAGTTGGTGATCGCAACAAATCGTAATGATGTTCTTCATCGTCTGCTGAGCTCTGGAGAATACGCTAAGTTGCAGTTAGAGCAGTCTATGTCTCCGAGTATGGACATTACGGTGTCCTCGAATTTTGAGCGCCTTATGTTCGACCTCTACGATCGCGACGGTGCAGTTGTTAATCAGCTAATGGCCGACTTTCAAAAGGGTTCCATTCAACTATCTGACACAGCCATGTCCAAAGCTCGAGCGCTGTTCAGTAGTTATTGTGTGTCTGATGAGGAGACTTGCGAGGAAATTGCCGCAATCTTTGCGCAATGTGGCTACTTACTCGACCCTCACAGCGCTATTGGAACCCTTGCGGCACGAGCTTGCCAGCGAGATACCACGCAACCGATGGTAACTCTTGCGACCGCCCACCCTGCCAAGTTTCCAGCGGCAATTGAGGCGAGTGGTATTCAACGGGCTCCTGAATTACCCGCGCATTTGTCGGATCTATTTGATCGCGCCGAGCGGTTCACCGTACTGCCCAACGATCTTGCCACCGTCCAGCAACACATGGTCAATGGCATTGCTAAGTAATGTTGCCCGCGCTTAAACAGCGCGCCAAGCCGGTAACTCCGGCCATGGCGTCTTCAGGTTTGTCGCCGCTTATGCAGCGTTTGTATGCGAACCGCGGTGTGACGACTCCAGACGAGATCGAACTTGCACTAAAAGGATTACTTCCCCCGCAACAATTACGGGGCGTTGCCGAGGCGGCCGAGCTGCTGGCAGACGCCATCGAGGGTGAGGCTAGAGTTGTAATCGTGGGCGATTTTGACGCCGATGGAGCCACAAGTTCAGCTCTGGCGGTCTCAGTCTTGCGGCAAATGGGGCTGAAGGAAGTCTCTTACCTCGTTCCAAATCGCTTCGAATATGGCTATGGCCTGTCTCCAGAGATCGTGGCTTTGGCAGCGGATCGCGAACCCGATCTTATTGTCACTGTCGATAACGGTATCTCCAGTCTTGCAGGCGTAGCAACGGCGCAGGGCTTGGGAATCAGTGTGCTCATCACCGACCACCATTTACCGGGCGATGAGCTGCCAGCGGCAGATGTCATTGTGAATCCTAATCAGCCCGGGTGTCCGTTTCCCAGCAAGTCTCTCGCTGGGGTGGGTGTCATGTTCTACGTGCTCACGGCTCTGCGGGCCGAACTTCGTAATCGCGAATGGTTTGAGCGCTGCGGTATGGCAATGCCTAATTTGGGTGATGCGCTCGATTTAGTCGCTCTGGGAACCATCGCTGATGTTGTGCCACTTGATCGGAACAACCGTATTTTGGTTGCTGCGGGTCTGGCGCGTATCCGAGCTGGGCGGGGTCGTCCCGGTATTGATGCGCTGCTGGAAGTTGCAGGTCGCAGCGCCGATGAATTGAGCAGCAGTGACCTTGGATTCATTCTTGGCCCGCGTCTCAACGCGGCGGGGCGGCTTGAAGACATGGCTATTGGTATTGAGTGCTTGTTGGCGGAGAGTGCGTTTGAGGCGAGGCCCCTTGCGCAGCAATTGGATGATCTCAATCGCGAGCGACGTGACATAGAAACCAATATGCAAGAGGAGGCGTTGGCCCAACTCAGTGCTTTAGAGGTGGACGATGAGGCGCTTAAGTTTGGGTTGTGTGTGTACAACAAGACTTTTCACCAAGGGGTTGTTGGCATTGTTGCCGCGCGTCTAAGAGAACGATATCACCGTCCCACCATTGTCTTTGCCGATGCGGGCGATGACGAGTTGAAGGGTTCTGGGCGGTCGATTCCCGGGGTACACATCCGTGACGTGTTAGATCATGTGGCGACGATGCATCCAGGTTTGATCGGGAAGTTTGGTGGTCACGCTATGGCCGCGGGCTTGAGTCTGAGTTGTAAGGACTTGGATCAATTTCAGGAGGCCTTTGATACTGCCGTAGCGGTGGCCCTTGAGCACGTTCCTCCGGAGCCCGTTGTAATGACTGATGGTGAGCTGGCACTGGACGAATTAACCCTACACAGCGCTGAAGTGATCGCCGCTGGAGGTCCATGGGGACAGCATTTTCCCGAGCCTGTATTTGAAGGTTGTTTTGCTGTTGTGGGTCAGCGTTTGTTGAAAGAGAAGCACCTCAAATTAACTCTAGAAGCACAGGGGCAAACTTTTGAGGGCATTGCGTTCAATATTGATCGTGAGTGCTGGCCCAACGAGCAGGTGCTGCGGGTGCGTATTGCCTATCAGCCCGATATCAACTCCTTTCGCGGTGAACGCAAATTGCAACTGATGGTCCGAAATCTGTGGCCTGAAACCTGATGGCAGCTTCCTAGCCGATTTGTGCGAGAGGTGGGAGTGGTGTTAGTGGCGCCATGTTCGTGTAAGTAGTGTTGCTTTACCTGTGTGATCCTGCGTCATTTTCTGTGTCGAATTTAAGCGATCGTGGGATTCCGCTATGGCGCTTGAGGTTAGCCTTGGTTAGACTTTGCGCCGTTGACAGCTGATACGCGAGACCCCTGTGGAAGTCGCCCCTATTTTCAATCAGATTAAAGATATTCGCGAGCGTACAGATGTGCTCCGGGGGTACCTTTGACTACGCTGAAAAGAAAGACCGCCTCGCGGAAGTAGAGCTAGAACTGGCAGAGCCCAGCGTTTGGGATGAACCCGAGCGTGCACAGTCTCTCGGCAGAGAGCGTGCCTCCTTAGAGTTAGTTGTAAAAACCATTGATGACCTAGATCGGGGCAGCACCGACTCCCATGATCTCTTAGAAATGGCGGTTGCCGAGGACGATATCGATACCGCCGATATGGTGGCCTCAGATACCAGCGAGTTGATTGCGCAACTGGAAAAGCTCGAGTTTCGTCGCATGTTTTCTGGCGAGATGGACCCTAATAATGCGTATCTCGACGTTCAGTCTGGATCTGGGGGAACGGAGGCTCAGGACTGGACTGAGATGCTGCTCAGAATGTATTTGCGCTGGGGTGAGAGTAAAGGCTTTAAAGCGAGGGTGGTTGAAGCCTCAGCGGGTGAAGTCGCGGGCCTCAAGAGTGCCACGGTCCAGTTTGAGGGGGAGTATGCGTTTGGTTGGCTGCGCACCGAGACAGGTGTACACCGACTGGTACGCAAATCACCTTTTGACAGCGGCGGTCGACGTCATACGTCTTTTGCGTCGATTTTTGTTTCTCCTGAAATTGATGACAATATTGAAATTGACATTAACCCCGCTGACCTTCGGGTCGATACCTATCGCTCTTCCGGCGCTGGCGGCCAACACGTGAATACAACCGACTCTGCGGTGCGTATTACCCACGAGCCGACCAATACGGTGGTGAGTTGCCAGACCGAACGTTCCCAGCACCAAAATAAAGACAATGCGATGAAGCAGCTGCGAGCCAAGCTTTATGAGCTTGAGGTGTTGAAGCGCTCCGCAGACAAACAAGCCCTCGAAGACAGCAAGGCTGATATCGGTTGGGGTAGTCAGATCCGTTCCTATGTTTTGGACGATGCGCGTATTAAAGATTTGCGGACGCAGGTTGAAACGCGCAATACCCAAGCCGTGTTGGATGGAGACTTAGATAAATTTATAGAAGCATCCCTCAAAAAGGGATTGTGATGAAACTTCAGGAACAACCCTATGAGTGACTCCGAATTAGCTGAAGCAGGGGGGGCAGACCCCGCAGAAGAAAATAAGTTGATCGCTGAGCGGCGATCGAAATTGGCATCGTTACGTGAGGCTGGAGGACAACCGTTCCCCAACGATTTTCGGCGCACGGCGGAAGCTGAGACGCTTCAGCAAGACTTTAAAGCGATCAGCAAGGAGGACCTTGAAGAAAAGCACGAGGTCTTTGCCGTTGCGGGACGCCTGATTCGTAATCGAGGTGCATTTCTCCTCATTCAGGACGGCTCCTCGACTATTCAGCTTTACATCAATCGAAAAGTGTTAGACGCCGCGACCCTCGAGGCGATTAAGACTTGGGATCTGGGTGACATCGTTGCGGCATCAGGGCCCATTAATCGCAGTGGCAAAGGAGACCTTTATATAAATATGGAGAGTGCGCGTCTTTTGACCAAGGCGCTGCGCCCTTTACCCGACAAGTATCATGGGTTGTCAGATCAAGAAATGCGCTACCGGCAGCGTTATGTCGATCTCATCGTAAACCCGGATAGCCGCGCGGTGTTTCGCATGCGCTCAGCGGCGGTCAGCTTCATCCGTCGCTTTTTAGATGAGCGAGGCTTTATGGAGGTAGAAACCCCCATGCTTCACCCTATCCCGGGTGGTGCAGCGGCCAAGCCCTTTGAGACGCACCACAATGCCCTCGATATGCCTATGTACCTGCGTATTGCTCCAGAGCTTTATTTGAAGCGCTTGACCGTTGGCGGCTTTGAAAAGGTATATGAGATTAATCGCAATTTCCGAAACGAAGGTTTATCTACGCGGCATAATCCCGAGTTCACTATGCTCGAGTTCTACTGGGCTTATGCCGATTACAACGATGCCATGGACCTCACTGAGGCGTTGCTGCAGGGGTTAACGCAAAACCTTTTGGGCACAATGACAGTGCCTTATGGTGAGGTGCAGCTCGATTTTTCTCAGCCCTTCGCACGATTGTCGGTGCTTGAGGCGATCCACAAATACAATCCCACAATAACGGCAGAGCAAGTCGCTTCCCGAGAGGCCGCTGCAGCGGTCGCTCATGAACTAGGGATCGAAGTAAAGCCGAGCTGGGGCTTGGGCAAAATACAGATCGAAATATTTGAAGCTACGGCGGAGCATCGGTTGGAACAGCCCACCTTTATCACCGCCTATCCAACCGAAGTGTCGCCACTTGCCCGGCGCAATGATGACAACCCCTTCATCACCGATCGCTTTGAGTTTTTTGTCGGTGGGCGCGAGATTGCTAATGGCTTTAGTGAGCTTAATGATCCTGAAGATCAAGCAGAGCGCTTCAAAGCGCAGGCCGCTGAAAAAGACAGTGGTGATGAGGAGGCTATGCACTATGATCACGACTATGTGCGGGCGTTGGAGTACGGCATGCCACCTACGGCCGGGGAGGGTATTGGTATCGACCGATTGGTGATGCTTCTCACTGACGCGGCCTCTATTCGCGACGTTTTGCTCTTCCCCCACATGCGACCAGAAGATTAGCACTAGGCGGTGGGTTGAGCGGGTGCTATTCTCGAACCATAAATCTAAGAGCCTGACTGTTGTGCCTCATACCTGCTCACGCTTTGTCATCACTATTTTCGCGACACTCGTCGTTAGCGGCTGTGCGAGCCCCGAATCTGCGGCCCCTGAGCCTCAGCCTGAAGTTTCGGCGGCTGAACTTAACCTCCCGGATCCCCTGGTTGCTGACTGCGATTGCGAAGAGCTGATTGTCGTCGAAGAAAATTATTTTGACCGAGGCGTACGGGCCCTAGCAGCGCGGGATTACGATCAAGCCGCAACTTATTTTGAACGGCACCGTGATTCTGAAAGTTCTGAAGCCCAGCGAGAGGCCGACGTTGGCATAGCTTTCGTGACTTTAATGAGCGAGGCGAGCATCGCTTCAGCCGATAGTGCTGCGAGTGGTGTTGATGAGCGTGCTGAGGTGATGATTTTAGCTTTGGCTGCAGTGCAGACGCTTGAAGGACGCCTCGAGGCACTCGATGCCCTAAATAAGGCAATCTCAGAAGACTTGGAAAAGCGCGAAGAGGCGCTTAAGCGGCTTCGGGATTTAACGCTGGGCCAATAGTCGGAAGCGTCACTGTAAAACAGGATCCTGCATCAGGCGTGCTGGCCAAGCTGATCTCGCCACCTAACATGGTGCAAAAATCCTTCACAATCGAAAGCCCAAGCCCCGTGCCACCGTATTTCGTCCCGGTTGTGGCCTCAGCCTGAACAAAAGTGTCAAAAACTCGCCCCTGTTGTTCGAGGGTCATGCCGATACCGTCATCAGTTACCGTTAACGTGAGTTGGTCATGGCTAATCACTGCAGCCACAACAATAGTGCCGTTGTCGGTGAACTTGCAGGCATTGCTGAATAAGTTGGTCACAATTTGCTGCAACTTACCGGGGTCACTGTGCATGGTGTGGCCTTCGGCGCCGGCTAGATTGAGCTCTAGCGTGTTTTTATGCTGCGACAGCAGGGGCGAAAGCGCGTCGCACACCTGCAGGATATGATCGGCTGGCTGAAAAGACTCCAGATTGATTTGCATTTTTCCGGTTTCAATTTTCGATAAGTCGAGAATCTCGTTGATCAGGCCTAGTAGTTGTCGTCCGGAGACAATAATGGTGCCGAGATCGTGCTGTACCTGTGCCCGGTTAACCTCGCCGGGGTCCCCCAACTCGTCCTGCAGCATTTCGCTGTAACCAATAATCGCGTTGAGCGGTGTTCTCAGCTCATGGCTCACGTTAGCTAAAAACATAGATTTGGCCGCGTTCGCTGCGTCGGCATCAGCTTTCGCGCTATTAACTTCCTCAATCGCCGTCGTTAGTTTGCCGGACATGTCATTAAAAGTTCGCGCTAGATCCTGTATCTCCCCTGCGTCTCGGTTCTCATCGATACGATAACTTAGGTCACCTGAGCCAAAACGCTGTACCCCTGTTTTTAGGCGCAGCAAGCTGGAGTTGGTGGATCGAATGAGCAAAATAACAAGCAACATGGTCACCGCAATGGTGGTTACGAAACCGATGACCGTAATCTGATCTGTCAGGGTAATGGTGCCGTCAATGGTGCGTGAACGCTCGATGGCAAGGGCTTCTTGGCGCTGGTCCAATTCTTCGAGCTTTTGCCGGGTGTCGTTGTATTGAATCGGTGACTCTACCGCCGACTGACTGCCTGGGCTGTTGTAGTTGTTGTAAAAGTACTGCCACTCGTCGAGGAGCTGTGAGGCACTGTCAAAGAGTCGGCGGTAGTAGTCTTCGGTTGACTCTCCCCCTAATGCGCCCAACTTACCGAGTCTTTGACGCAGGCTATCGAGCTCTGCCGTCGCCGTTTCGCCCTCGGCGTCTCCAAGAGGTTCATCTGTCGTTTCTCTAAGTGTCGCCAAAACAAGGGTTTGCTGCCGGGCTGTTTCCAAGCCCTGTTGCAAATCGTTAACAAGCTGTGCCGCTATTGCGGCGTCGCGGTAAGCGACCAAGCTTTCACTGCGCGCAAAACTCCCCCAAAGATGAGTGGCCACGTTCACGACAAACAGCGTCAGAATCGCCACTGAAAACAGGTATAAGCGGGCTCTTAGGCTTAGGGATGTTTGAGACAGCTTCATGTTGTTAGCAAATTTTCTATTTTGATCAGTAGCTCGGGAAAATCGATGGGTTTGGTTGCGTAATCTTGGCAGCCCGACGCAAGCGCCTGCTGGCGATCACTCTCCATTGCATGTGCCGTGAGGGCAATGATGGGTATGTCTTGAATGTTAGAATCTGAGCTAGCTTCTTTAGCAACTGTCCAGCCGTCTTTAACTGGAAGGTTTATGTCTAAGAGCACAAGGGCGGGTTTTATGTCGCGCATTTTATCTAGGGCTTCCTGACCATCTGCGGCACAATCGAGCGTGTATCCCACCCGCTGCAGTCGCCGCTGCAACATTTCCCGATTTACCTCGTTATCTTCCACTAGCAGCAAACGCCGGCTTGTATCCTCTGTCATTGATTTTCTCCCAATACGGCGTACACCTTTAGCTCTTCCTCAATACCTTTCACGGATAAGGCGCGAGAGTCACCGAATTGATAGTCCCCTTCAAGCTTCTCATGGGTGGTTTGTGAAATAAGGATCTCTCGGGAATCGGCAACATCTTCAATTCGTGAAGTCACGTTCATAGCATGGCCGACAAAACCATATTTTGAGCGTCTTTCACTGCCAATATTTCCAGCGACCACTGAGCCTGTGTTGAGAGCAATGGCCATTTCAACCTCGGGTAAATCATCAGCAATATTCGCCGCGTTAATGTCTGCCATCGCGTCCTGCATAGCCAGGGCACAGCGAACGGCTCGATCTGGGTCATCGTCATTGCGCCGCGGTGCGCCAAACACCGCCAATACGGCATCCCCTAGGAACTCGTCAATAGTGCCACCAAATTCAAGGATGATTTCGGTCATACGACCAAGGTAGCGATTGAGTAGCGTGACGACCTGCTGCGGTGGAAGATGTTCTACCAGCGTTGTGAATCCCCGAATATCGGACATCATGATCGTAACTTCTCGCAGGTCCCCGCCAAGCTCGAGCCCCTCGGGTCGTTCTAGGATCTCATCAACAATATCGTCGGATAGGTAGCGACCAAAGGTGGCTCTAATAAATTGCTCTCGTCGTTCCAGCTGCTCGCGGTAGAGCTCTTCGCGATCATGCCAGCGCTTCCGTTCTATGCCCGCAGATATTCTCGCCTGCAGCAACACAGGATTAAAAGGTTTCAGCAAGTAGTCGTCTGCACCGGCTTCAATGCAGCCGACGATTTGATCCATATCTTGCTGTCCGCTGATCATCACGACGGGTGTAGCGCGCAGGCGCTCGTCCTCTTTGAGGCGCTTGAGAACCTCAGCGCCGCCGATGCCCGGCATGACGAGATCAAGCAAGACGACGTCGACCCCCATGGTATCGAGTAGCTCAAGGGCTTCCTCTCCCGATTCAGCAGAAATAACGGTGTGGCCGGTTTTTTGCAGCAATCGCGATACCAGCTCCCGATTTTCAGGCAGGTCGTCAACAGCGAGTATCACTCCGGGTTCGTCGCTGGGGAGTAGGGTCACTGAGGGGGTTTTTGTGGGTGAGTGAGGTTCGGACGTAGGCTCGGTTTTGGCCGCGGCTAATATTTGAAGCAGATGAGCTCTTACAGCTGAGGGCAGTGTTTCGCTGTCTTCCAGCAACATTTCCGAGTAGCCGCGAATTGCGCCAATAATATTACGTCGGTCATGACGAGCTTCGGAGGTTTCTATACCGACCTTTTCCTGCAGCTTTTGGCTGGCTCTGATTAGGGAAACTAGATCATTTTTTACCACTTCGCTGGTTATTACAGGGTCGTAATACCGTTGTGGTCCCAGCTCTGCGACGGCAGCAAGGACTTTCAGTGCCCAGGGATCTTCAGTAATGGAGCTCTCAGCCACCGTGCCACCTCGTTTTGGTGAACTCATTTCACGTCACATAGTAAAGCTAGCGGCATTTCATTGCATTCCCGCGTCTTAGGGATGGTGGATTGCCTACTTTTTGCGGTAATATTGCAACATTAAGCAGCTTTCAAGGAAAGAATATCAATGCTGAATCAAGTGGAAATTTTTCACGGGCTCAACGACGGCGAGCTTCAAGCGCTGGAAAGCAGTTCTAGCACACGCTCGTTTCCCAAAAACACCGTCGTGATTCATGAGAACGATCCTGCTGATTCACTTTTTGTGATTGAAAGTGGCAAGGTCAAAGTTTATTGCTCCGATAAAAACGGCAAAGAATTTATTATGAATACGCTAGGCGCTGGAGATTACTTCGGTGAGCTGGCGCTGCTTGATGACTCAACACGTTCAGCTTCAGTGCGCACCGTTGAGAAATGTGAATTTCGCGTCGTCATGAAGGAAGACTTCAATGGTGTTCTCGACGAGCATCCCAATATTGCGCGACAGTTGATCAGCAATTTGGCAGGCCGAGTCCGCAAGCTAACGGCCGATGTAAAGAGCCTGGCCTTGCAAGATGTCTACGGCAGAGTGGCCAATGTGCTGATGGATCTGTCTGAAGAGCGCGGTGACGGCACGCTGTACATTCCCGAGAAACTCACGCAGCAAGACATCGCTGATCGTGTGGGAGCGTCTCGGGAAATGGTGGCCCGTATACTTAAAGATCTGACGATCGGAGAATACATTCGCTTCGAAGGTCGGCATATTATTATCAATACTCGGCTCCCCGCTAAGTATTGATGTCGGTCTAGTCTGACGCTCCATTTTTAGGGGTGCCAGCAGCGATTACTTCAGCTGCAAGTTCGCCTTTTGCCAACCGTATTCGCACCTCTGTTTGAGGGGGTGCCTTTTCTGCGTTGCGAATAATTTGGCCATCAGGCCCGGTGACCAGCGCGTAACCTCTCGCCAAAGTATTCTCTGGCCCTAAGGTACGAATTATCTGTTCCTGTTGCTCTAAACTTCCTCTAAATCTGCGCATGCTGCCTTGAATCAGCTGCTGCAATTCGCGCTTGCGTTGCGCGAGTAGCGACGTCTGATGCTCGATACCCGTTCGTGGGTGGCGCGACTTAACCTGCCTATTTAGGTTCGTCAGCGCGGAGCGCTGTAGTCTTAGCCGATTTCCCATTATCGAAGAGAGCTGCTGCTTGCGGCTTTCGAGTAATTGGCGTTGTTGTCTCAAGGTGGTGCCCGGGTGACGCAAACGCGCTCGCCAATGCCCCAAGACTGAGCGCTCCTGTTTAAGGCGTCTAGACATGAGGCCTTGCAGAATACGTTGAGCATCATCAAGGCGCTGGCTCCATTCAGATTGGTCAAGACTGACCAATTCGGCCGCAGCAGAGGGGGTTGCAGCGCGCTGGTCTGCCACAAAGTCTGAGATGCTGAAATCGACTTCATGACCTACCGCCGAGACGATGGGGAGCTTTGAGTTTGCGATGGCCCTCGCGAGGGCTTCGTCATTAAACGCCCACAAGTCTTCGGCAGAGCCTCCGCCACGACCAACAATCAACACATCGAGGGGCAGGAGTTGCTGCTGATGCAAGGCATTGGCCTGACCAACGGCTTGAACTAATGCCTCTGGGGCATCTGCGCCCTGGACAGGAACTGGAAACAGGAAAACTTCCGTCATTGGGCTTCGACGCTCTAGAACCGCAAGAATGTCATGAAGTGCTGCGCCGCTCGCTGAGGTGATGACGCCAATACGCCGGGCAGTATTGGGGACCGGCTGCTTGCGCTCGACGGCAAAAAGCCCTTCTTCGAAAAGTTTGGCCTTTAGTTGTTCAAAGGCCTGCTGCAGTGCGCCGTCGCCCGCAGGCTGTATGTGTTGCGCAATGAGCTGAAATTCCCCGCGGTTGGTATACAGGCTCACTCTGGCCCTAACCTGAACGCGATCGCCTCTGCTGGGCTTAAAGCGGAGTTTGGCATTGGCCGAGCGGAACATCGCGCAGCGCACCTGTGACTCGCTATCTTTGAGGGTGAAATACCAGTGCCCTGAGCTCGCGGCGGTGAAGTCGCTGATTTCACCCTCGACATCGACACGGGCAAAGTGGCCTTCCAGCAGGCTTTTTGCCCGTTGGGTGAGCTCGCTGACGCTAATAGTCGTCGATTTTTCGTTGATATCGATCAAAGTTCTTATGCTCGACCTTATTTACCGAGTTTGGGTGCAAACGTTATACTACCCTGTTTACCAGACACCGGACCCAATACCCCGGTTGCTATCGAGGATTTTATGCTGCGAATCGCCCAGGAAGCACTGACATTTGATGATGTACTCCTGCAGCCGGGTTACTCAGAGGTAACGGCGAAGGATGTGTCCCTTGCGACCCACCTGACCCGCAACATTGCCATGAATATTCCCCTGTTGTCAGCTGCCATGGATACCGTGACCGAAGCGCGTTTAGCTATTGCGCTGGCTCAGGATGGTGGGGTGGGTATCATCCATAAAAATATGACCGTAGCCGAGCAGGCTGACGAGGTTAGGCGCGTCAAGAAATATGAGAGTGGGGTGGTTAAAGACCCTATTACCATTCAGGAAAGCGCCACTATTAACGAGTTATACGAGCTCACTCGTGCCAACGGTATATCAGGCGTACCCGTACTGCGTGGGAGCGATCTGGTGGGCATTGTGACGCGCAGGGATGTGCGTTTTGAGACCGATCTGACCAAGCCTATCTCGGCGATTATGACCCCACGCGATCGATTGGTAACGGTTCGTGAGGGTGCGCCCTCTGATGAAGTTCAGCAACTTTTACATCAGCACCGTATTGAAAAAATCTTAGTGGTGAACGATGACTTTGACCTTTGCGGCATGATTACCGTCAAGGACTTCGACAAAGCCGAAAGCTTCCCTCTAGCTTGTAAGGATCATTTGGGGCGTTTGCGCGTGGGCGCATCTGTTGGCACCAGTCCCGATACGGATGAGCGTATTGATGCGTTGGTGGCTGCAGGTGTCGATGTGCTGGTGGTCGATACGGCTCACGGCCACTCAAAGAATGTGATCGAACGAGTTCGGCTCATTAAAGAGCAGTATCGAGGCGTTGATGTTATCGGCGGCAACATTGCGACCGGTGAGGCGGCCTTAGCCCTTTATGAAGCCGGTGCCGACGGAGTGAAAGTGGGCATAGGCCCCGGCTCGATTTGTACAACACGAATTGTCACCGGCACGGGGGTTCCGCAAATCACCGCCATCTCTAATGTTGCCGAGGCATTGGGCGATCGTGACATTCCCATTATTGCGGATGGCGGCGTTCGTTTTTCTGGAGATATTGCAAAAGCGATTGTGGCTGGCGGGCATGCGGTCATGATGGGCTCAATGTTTGCCGGTACCGAAGAGGCGCCGGGTGAGGTAGAGCTTTATCAGGGCCGAACCTACAAGGCCTACCGTGGCATGGGCTCGATTGGGGCCATGGCGCAAAAACAAGGTTCCTCTGATCGGTATTTCCAAGACTCCAGTGTGGGTGCTGAGAAGCTCGTACCTGAGGGCATCGAAGGTCGCGTGCCTTACAAAGGTCCTGTTTCCCAGATTATTCAGCAGCTCATGGGCGGTGTGCGCTCAGCCATGGGTTATGCGGGCTGTGCCACCATTCCCGATATGCGCACCCGTCCTACCTTTGTTCGTGTGACGACAGCTGGCATGTCAGAGTCGCACGTGCATGACGTCTCCATTACCAAAGAAGCACCCAATTACCCTGTTCGTTAAACGGTTCTGACATCGAGGCTTTTGTGACTGCAGATATTCATCAGCACCGCATTCTTATATTAGATTTTGGTTCGCAATACACGCAGCTGATCGCACGACGTGTACGTGAAGCTGGGGTGTACAGCGAGATTTATGCCTGGGATATAACTGAGGCCGATATCCGCGCCTTCAATCCCAGCGGTATTGTGCTGTCGGGTGGACCTGAGTCGGTGACCGAGGCTGACTCTCCCAGAGCGCCTGATGTAGTGTTTGAACTGGACGTGCCGGTATTGGGCATCTGCTACGGCATGCAAACCATGGCCGTGCAAATGGGTGGGGAAGTTCAAGGCTCAGACACGTCAGAATTCGGCTATGCCCAAATACGTCGCAGCGCAGACGGTGGGCTTCTTCAGGACATTAGCGATCATCAAGATGACAGCGGTCAAGCACTGCTCGATGTCTGGATGAGCCACGGTGACAAGGTCGTTTCTTTACCGCCCAATTTCCAGTGTATTGCTGAAACCGACAGTTGCCCCATTGCCGGTATGGCTCATAACGCCAAGCCATGGTTTGGTATTCAGTTTCATCCTGAAGTGACTCACACGGCGCAAGGCGAGCGAATCTTTGAGCATTTTGTCTTGGAGATTTGTGGCTGTGAGGCGCTTTGGACCCCTGCAAATATTGTCGAGGACGCGATTCAGCGCGTGCGTGCGCAGGTCGGTACCGATCGCGTACTACTGGGGTTGTCGGGCGGTGTCGATTCTTCCGTTGTGGCTGCAATGTTGCATCGTGCTATTGGTGATCAGCTTACTTGTGTGTTTGTAGATAACGGCCTGTTACGCCTCGACGAGGGCGAACAGGTAATGGCTATGTTTGCGCAAAACATGGGGGTGCGTGTGATCCGCGCCAATGCCGAAGCGCGTTTTCTAGGAAAGCTGAAAGGGGTGAGTGATCCCGAGGCTAAGCGCAAAGCTATTGGTAATACTTTTATTGAAGTCTTTGATGAAGAAGCGACGAAAATTACCGATGTGAAGTGGCTTGCTCAGGGCACAATTTACCCCGATGTGATTGAGTCTGCTGGGTCAAAAACTGGCAAGGCTCACGTGATCAAGTCACACCACAACGTGGGAGGCCTCCCTGACGACATGGCCCTTGAGCTCGTGGAGCCCTTGCGCGAATTGTTTAAAGATGAGGTTCGTCGTATTGGGTTAGAGCTGGGCTTACCTAAAGACATGGTCTTTCGTCATCCGTTCCCCGGGCCTGGTTTGGGTGTGCGCATTCTGGGGGAGGTGAAAAAAGAATACGCCGATTTGCTGCGCCAGGCTGATGCAATTTTTATCGAAGAGTTGCACCGGTCGGGGTGGTACGACAAAACCAGTCAAGCCTTTGCGGTTTTTCTGCCTGTGAAATCTGTGGGAGTAGTGGGCGATGGTCGCCGCTATGAATACGTTATCGCCATTCGCGCAGTGCAAACCGTTGATTTCATGACCGCGCGCTGGGCACATCTGCCCTATGAGTTGCTAGAGGTTGTTTCCAATCGCATCATCAATGAGATCTCGGGTATTTCCCGTGTGACCTACGATATTTCTGGGAAGCCGCCGGCCACTATTGAGTGGGAGTAGTTTTTTTGTGTAAGTCATTGATTAATAGTGATTTATTACTTACACATTACTTTCACAATCAAAAATCATTCGTTGATTTCCTTAGTCTTTTTTCTTACAGTTACACAAAATGTTGCACAAACGT
>ERZ1048068.673-NODE-673-length-29599-cov-19.568779_pt1 | contig 29599 bp, 16 predicted proteins | sample MGYA00383098_ERZ1048068 | MGnify/ENA primary metagenome ERZ1048068 (study PRJEB29581, sample SAMEA5548368) | metagenome | biome: marine; feature: coastal; material: water | depth 1 m | study: Short-term variability in the microbial, nano- and picoplankton... | reverse complement strand
ATTTCTTATTGTCGGATACCACGGGATGCGGCAACAACCTCATCACTTTAACTGATGCTTCTACACCAACTTCTGGATTAACCCACAATTGGAATTTTGGTGATGGAGACACCAGTATACAACAGAATCCAGCACACAACTTTACCAATACATCCAACACGCAAGATTCTACCTACAACATCACTCTAATAGTAAAAGCTAGTACATCTGGCTGTTCAGACACGATTGTAAAACAATTCGAAGCATTTGCTAAACCTGCATCCAACTTTGGTGCCGCAGAAGTCTGCGAATTTAAGACTACTCAGTTTACAGACTCTTCCATTGCCGGCGGAGTACCCCTTGTGACGTGGGATTGGGACTTTGACAATGGGGCAAATAGTACAGTACAGAATCCAACGCTCACTTATGGTCAAAACGGCAATTATGCTGTGAAGTTGGTTATTCTCAACGGAAACGGATGTACCGATTCTATCACAAAGAATATTGAATCATACCCGGTACCTTTGCTTGCATTTACGCACGATACCTTAGTATGTAAAAATGATTCAATTCAAATAAGCAACTCTACTACTGGTGCTAATCAATATGACTGGAACTTTGGGAACGGTCTGACAGATACGCGAATAAATCCAAATAGTCTCTATACTAACATTGGGATATACTCCATTCGATTACAGGCAACCAGTGCCAAAGGGTGCTTTGATTCATTACGAAGTACCATACGGGTCATAGAGGCTCCTCAAGCATCATTTATACCTAGTTTGGATGAAGGGTGCGCCCCACTAGAAGTAACTTTCAACAATACCTCCATTGCAGAATTTGAAACGTATCAATGGGATTATGGTCAGGGGCAAACCAGTACGAATCGCATCGCAGACACGATTACCTACGAACAAGGTAGGCACGATACTACTTATTTTGTTCAATTGATTGTTTCGAATCAATGCCGTATCGATACGTTCTCCGATTCTATCTTAGTACACCCTACACCAGTAGCTCTATTTGAGACAGACAGAGACATAGGATGTAGCCCATTGAATTTACTCCTCTCAAACAACCTAACTTACGGAGATCCAGACTCGCTTATTTGGAATTTTGGTGATGGATCAGCTCCATTTATAACTACTAAAAATACATTTGACGAGCCACTCTCGCATATATACACTACCAACAGATTGCCGTCAGATTACACGATTGAATATATTGCTAAAAATAAATGTGGAGCAGATACAGCCTACAAGACCATTACGGTATTTAAAACAGTGGAGGCCTTCTTCAATACAGATACCTTACGTGGATGCTTCCCGTTAACGGTTAACTTCACAAATTCATCTCGAGGTTATGTTGATTATGCCTGGGACTTCGGTGACGGGAATGTAAGTAACGTCAATAATCCATCACATACATTTACCCAAAGCGGGACATTTACCGTTAAAATATATGTGAGCGACAGTTGTTCCTACGATACTTTTGAGCGACAGATCTTAGTTTACCCTGCACCAAATGTGAGTTTTGACTTTATTAGAGATTCCATTTGTCAATATGACTCTATAAGCTTCCTAAGTACCTCCGCTAATGTTTCTGGGATATACTGGGAGTTTGGCGATGGGGATTCTAGTAGACTAACAGACCCAGTACATCAGTTTGACAGTAGTGGCACTTTCAGTGTACGTTATACCGCTTATTCTACGCTCAACAATTGTCCTGCAACGGTACTCCAAGATGTCAACATTCTTAAAAGGCCAAAAGCTACAATTACGGCAAATCCAACAGACGGTTGTGATCCGCTCCACGTAAATTTAAAAGGTGATAGCAGCTATAATTCATGGACATTTAGTACGGGCAACCTATCCATCCTAAATGAGCTTACGGAGACCTTTACATCCACAGGACCACACTGGGTAAAACTTACCTCTGAGTATGCCAACGGCTGTATAGATAGCACCTCCATAAACCTAGTAGTACATCCTAGACCGGATGCTAGCTTTACAAGCTCTATTGACAGCTCATGTACGTATCCTGTTACGGTAGACTACACCAATACCACAATAGGTGCATTAGGCTACAACTGGATTTTTGGGAATGGCAACAGAAGCACACAAACAAGTCCAAGCGAGACATTAACTACACCAAACACCTATAATGATACCTTAATTGCATCCAACCAATTTGGATGTAAGGATACAGCAACATCTCAGATCCAAATTTATGAAAAGCCAAACGCAAGTGGTCTCCTATCGCCCCTATCTGGCTGTGCCCCTCTAAACGTCAATTTTACAAACACCTCGCAAAATTCTTTAACGAGTAAGTGGTATTTTGGCAATGGCGACTCAAGCCTCCAAGACGATACAGACTATACCTACACGAATGTAGGAGGTTATCGTCCTTCTCTGGTTGTATATGGTAATGCTAATTGTACTGATACCTTTAAATTTGCCTCAGCCATAGACGTTCATCCCAATCCAATAGCAGATTTTGATTTTGATGCCATTAGCGTGACTACTACATTCACGAATTTAAGCAGCATAGCCGATTCTTATCTTTGGAAATTTGGTGACGGGGATACCTCTGCAATTGAAAATCCAGTACACAACTTTCCAGGTAACGGGATATTCAATACAACGCTAATAGCAAGCAATAACTTTGGATGTGTAGATTCCATAACCAAGAGAATTGAAATAATAGAACGGTATAACTTATTCGTATCCAACGCATTCTCTCCCGAGTTTGGTCTCCCAGAGGTTAGGACCTTTAAGCCTACTGGTGTAGGGCTTGCTACGTATACTATTTACATTTACGATACCTGGGGGAACCTTATTTGGGAATCAGATAAATTATCTAGAACAGAGCCTGCAGAAGGTTGGGATGGCAATGACATAAATGGCAACCCCTTACCCCAAGATACCTACGTTTGGAAAGTATCTGCGACATTTAAGAATGGTCGTATCTGGGAAGGCAAGGTCTATCCGAGTGGAAAAGTTAAACGATTTGGTACATTAACATTAATAAGATAATGAAAAGGAAGTTACAATTATTTACATCTATTTTGCTCCTAGCTACATTGGGGGCAAGTGCACAAGATCCTCTTTTCTCTTCTACCTTAGACAATCCCCTTTACTATAACCCAGCGACACCAGGTATAGTGAGAGGGCACGAGTACAGATTAAATTATCGCGAGCAGTGGCCAGGTCTGCCTGCAGCTATGCGGGCATTTAATTTCACATCAACGCATCAACTGCGCAATGCAGTTGGACTAGGATTTCTGGTAATGTCTAATATTGAAGGCGAGTCTATGTTGCGCACAGACAAAGTAGAAGCAACTATTGCTTTTCCTATCAAAATATCACGATTTCTAAAAGTAAGCGGGGGCCTAAACGCTGGCTTTGGGCAAAAAACCATCGATTGGACAAGCTTAGAATTTGACGATCAATACGACAAATATTATGGTAAGGTATACCCTACCAGTTTTTCTTTTCCGGGCTTTTCCCAGCGAACGTATGGAGATCTAAGTCTTGGAGTTGCAGCCAAAGGCGTACTCAATCGAGGCAGAAACGAACCCCAAGTATACGGGACTTTTGGTGTTGCCATGAAACATGTTACTGTATTTCCTGGAGCTAATTTTATCGGAAGTGATATCCCAGCAGTACCTCTAAAATATGTCATACATGGCAACGTATGGTTCCTAGATAAATCTCAGAAGCGAGGAATTGCTCCTAATTTTAACTTTGAAAGCCAATCCAGTATGACAACCCTCAATGTATCTACTCGCGTAGTTTTAAAACCTGTTTATTTTAACGTAGGCATACGAAACAGAAATTATAGGTTTAGCCCGGAACGCTTTGACAGTGTCATATTTGGATTTGGTTATACCAGTCCAATTGTAAACAATAACCTTTCGAGCATTGGGTATACCTATGACTTCACTACTTCAAAATTACTAGGAGGCACTTTTGGTTCTCATGAAATACACATGAGCTATAGTTTTGATATAGACGGAAGACGGCAATCAAGACGCTCTCGATCCAATAGAAACGACATACAATGCCCTATGGGTTTTGGGAGTTTCTAGCACTATTGTAGCCGATGGGTATGCTTGGAGCATATGCTCCAAGCACTTCAAAATAAAAAGCAGTATCGCACCATAACTTTCACGCTCGGTTAGCGTTTTCTATTTAATAATTACCCGGGATGGTATAGCTATTCATGGACTAAACAAGATAGACCATACCAAATAATAGGATGATGCTGTATGGAACCTTATCCAGCTTTAATCTAATTTTAAGTCCTATTTTGAAGTTTTAATCTAATATCCTTTTAAGCTTGATAATTTAAATTCGGCAGTACTTAAAAATGGTGTACAAATACGAACTGCTTATTTTATTATTATTATTTGGACTAATTAAAAATAGTATTTTATTTGCAGTATCGAAACAAAACAAAACACCTTAAATATGACTTACATACATAACATGTTATTTGCTTTTACAGTTTTATCTGTATTTACTCTTCAATCATGCAAAGATGATAGCACAGAAACAGCATTGCCAGGATTAGGATACACTATCCCAGCATCTTACAGTACCTTGGCTAACGTAAACTTTGATGGTCAAACACAACGTCTTAATCAGTTTCTTGAACTCAAAAATTATATGAAAACTGCTAACGTATCTGGAGTAGTTCTAAATGAAAATCGACTTCTTGCTATGTTTGAGAATAACTCTGCAGCAGCAGATTGGGCTGGGACATACCAAGACTCTAAGCAAATTAAAAATAAAACATTAGCGGCAGTGCAAGATGATTTCACCTCTCTTCTCAACAGTTTAGTTGCCTCGAGCAAGTCTACGACGGCTCATTCAGAAGGCACGGCTGGTGTCATTTCATCTAGTGATAATGCCAAGTCTTATTTGTTAAATGAAAATGGCGTAGACGAAGCTCAAATATTTGAAAAAAGCTTAATGGGGGCTTTCATCGCATACCAAATAAATGAGGTGTATACAGCTCCAGGAAAAATGGACGTAGATAATATAGCTGTAACAGAAGGTAAAGGGACAGCAATGGAACATCACTGGGATGAGGCTTTTGGTTACTTCGGAGTCCCGACTACTTTTCCTGAAACAAAGGATAATTTATTATTTTGGGGTTCTTACAGTGAGAAGCGAGATGCTCTGCTCTCTACCAATGACGAGATAATGACTGCTTACTTGAGTGGCAGAGCTGCAATCACAAACAAGGATCTTGTAAATAGAGATGCAAACATCATTAAGCTACGATCTGCCCTTGAAAAAGTATCCGCATCTTCAGCCATTCATTATTTAAATTCTTCAATTGCTAATTTCGATGATTGGGCACTGAAAGGTCATGCATTAGCAGAAGCAGTAGGTTTTATATACGCACTTCAGTTTAATGGAGATAAGAAAATATCAACAGATGAAGTCAATGAATTACTTGTGCTCATAGGCGGCAGTGCTTCACTAACAGACCTCAATTTTTATGGTGTAACAATAACTGACATTGAATCTGCCACAACACAATTATCTGCCCTATACGGATTGGATAGTGTAAAGGACGCGTTGTAGGAATGAAACAACATTTTAGCCGACATATACAAAACACCAAGGGAGTACTATTTATCGCTTCCTTTTTGTGTTTATTCAGTGCTAGCTGCACAGATGAGACATCTTCATCTCCAAGCTGCTTGAATGAGTATGATTTAAGTCCATTGCTAGCAAATTACGCAGACCAAGTTATTGCTCCACGCTATGCAGATTTTGAAAAAGAGTTTTCACAATTATATACTGGAGGAAGTGTCTTTTTAACCTCGCCTAGTATAGAGAATCTCCAATCTTTACGTAGTTCATTTATCTCTTCATATCAATCTTGGCAGTACGTGGCTCCCTTTGACTTTGGCCCAGCCGAAAAGCATTTTTTACTCAGCACTTTTAATAACTTTCCCCTCAACGAGGGAAAGGCCTATGCAGATGCAATAGAAAAAAATCTAAACTTTTCATCACCGGATGATTACAATAAAGGGCTTCCACTATTAGACTATTTCTTATACGGAATAGGTTCTACTGATCAAGCAATTATTGACTCATTTACCACTAACCCACTACTAGCAGAATACACACAAGCAGTACTCGATGATATGAAAGATAAACTCACCATTGTACTAGATGAATGGGGAGAGTATAGGAATACATTTATAGCAAATACGGGCACACAAGACGGAGAATCTCTGAGTTTACTGATCAATGCATTTAATAAAGACTACGAGTTTATAAAAAGAAATAAAGTAGGTGTATCTAGCGGGGTGCTATCTTTGGGATTCACTAATCCAAAGGAAATAGAAGCTTTTCACAGTGAGCTGTCTACACTTTTAATAAAAGAAGCTATTCAATCCTCTCGGTATCTTTTTAAAGGCAATACAACCAATGCGGATAACGGTGAAGGCATAGAAGAGGTACTACGTACGCTAAACGCCAAAAAAAATGGAATTAATCTAGCGGATGTTATTTTAGAACAATACCTAAAAATAGAAGATCATCTAGAACGGGTAAACGGTCCGCTTAGTCTGGCGGTAGATGACGACAAAGAAGATATAATCGATCTTTATAATAGTATGAGTGAACAGGTAATTTATATCAAAAGTGATCTTCCGAGCGTGCTGTGTGTGCCGATTACATATGTTGATAATCCGAGTGATTCTGACTAAAAACTGAGTGAAAGCAATTATCCAAGTTCTAAATCGGAGGAGAAGCATCACACCCCTAGTTACGTTTAGAATTACGTACGGACTGTTGCTCTTTTTTAGCTCCATTCGGTTTTGGTATCAAGGTTGGATTGATGCTCTATTTATAGACCCCACCTTCCACTTCAAATACTACGGTTTTCACTGGGTAAAAATGTGTCCTGATTATTTTATTACACCACTATTTTTCACAATGATCTTAGCCGCTTTATGCGTAGCACTCGGATTTTTTTACAGATATGCACTAAGTGTTTTTTTAGTGCTGTTCACGTATTTTGAATTAGTCGATGCAACCAATTACCTCAACCATCACTACCTCGTTATTTTATTTGGTCTGCTGTTATTATTTGCACCAGCTCACCGGTATTTTTCGTTAGATGTCAGGAGAGGATCGGTCTTGTCTACGGCACAAATACCCCGTTTCTACATTCTTGCAATCATTCTTCAAATAGCTATTGTATATACATATGCAGGCATTGCTAAGCTCAATAGCGATTGGCTTTTTGAGGCTATGCCCCTTCGGATTTGGATACTAGAGTATCAGCATATCCCAGTGGTTGGAGGTTTGCTTAGGTATACAACTACTGCTTTTATCTTTAGTTGGTTTGCAGCCTTTTATGATTGCACTATAATTTATTTCTTGCTGTTTTCTAAAACAAGAAAATGGGCCTATTTCACCGTTATTTTGTTTCATTTTCTGACGGCCTTATTTTTCAATATTGGCATTTTTCCATGGCTTATGATTTTAAGTAATCTTATTTTCTTGAGTGATTCATTTCATAACCGGTTGTATCGATTGAAAAAGAACATTGCATCTACGCCAAACAGCCTACCTGGTATTCGGTCAACAACAGTCATTATTATATGTATATTTTTCATCATTCAGCTGCTGGTTCCTTTGCGTCATCTAGCCTACTCTGGCAATACAATGGTGACTGAATTGGGCTACAGATTTGGCTGGCGAGTCATGCTTTTAGAGAAAGCAGGAATTGCCACATTTACGCTAAAAGATGAAGGTACAAAACGCTCTATGGAAATAGCCAATCGCGAGTACCTTACTGATTTTCAAGAGAAACAAATGGCCATTCAGCCTGATTTTATGTTGCAATTTGCAGCGCATATAGCCGAAAAGAATAGCCACATAGTAAAAAGTCCGTCTGTTTATGTAACGTCATTTATTGCACTAAATGGACGAGTGTCTCAGCCTTTCATTCAAGCAGACATAGACTTATTACAATTGGATGACGACTGGAGTGATAAACCTTGGATAACCTGTAGAAGTATACCATGAGGATAGGCATTCTAATTATATCAAGTTTGCTCTCGTTCATTGGATTTGCCCAAGCTACCTTGCAGGTAACGATTTTAGGAGTAGGTAATGCAGTAGGTTCATTCACAGTAGCTGAACAACGTGTGGCTATTTCTAGCGACACACTGAATTTGCAAAACTTACCTGTAGGAGACACCAAATACACTCTAGCTTTAGACAACTACGCAATAGCCTATGGCAAGATGCAATTGTTAACGGGACCAAACAGTTTGGTACTAACACCGCTAACAGAAGTTCAGCATTTAGGCCAAATCACCATAAATGGAAAAGTGCAAAGCCCCACGCTGGGAAACGTGAGAGGGACAGATATTTTTGCTGCTAAAAAGACAGAAGTAATACTCCCTGATTACAAAAGCGTCAATCTAGCCAATAGCAGTACCCGTTTGCTATTTAAGAGTATACCAGGGCTCAATATATGGGAAAACGATGCATCAGGCTTGCAGCTCAATCTTGGGGCAAGAGGCCTCAACCCAAATAGGACTAGTAATTTCAATACCCGTCAAAATGGGTATGATATAAGTGCAGATGCACTTGGCTATCCAGAATCATATTACGTACCCCCTGCAGAAGCAGTCGCTCAGATAAACCTAGTACGTGGTGCCGCTGCTTTACAAAGCGGACCTCACTTTGGCGGTTTGCTTGACTATCGACTCAAAGAAAGGGAGGATAAGCCATTGGTTATAACGCAAAGTCTTAGTGCAGGATCATTTGGTTTTCTAAAGAGTTTTACAAGCATAGGCGGGCAATATAAAAAGTGGAAGTACTACAGTTTTTTTCAGAAAAAAGCAGGCAACGGCTTTCAGCCTAATGCACGTTTCAATCAAAATACGGCATATTTATCCGGCGTATACGATATTTCTAAATCCCTAAGTGTTAGTGCACAGTACACCCACATGAACTACTTAGCTCAGCAACCTGGCGGACTTACAGATGTTGAGTTTGCTGAAAATGCTTTTCAGAGCAAACGTACTCGTAATTGGTTCGCTGTAAATTGGAATCTATATGCTTTCTTACTAGATAAACAGTTTCGCAACGGAATGAAGCTAAATGCACGTCTTTTTGTACTAGATGCTGGCAGAAAATCTGTCGGAGATCTCAGCAGGCCCAACAGGCCAGATCCAAGTAGCAATAGGGACTTAATTTCTGGAGAGTTTAATAACTATGGCATTGAAGTCCGATTGCTTCAAAACTATACAATATCGGGAATGTCCAACACACTGCTAGCGGGTACACGACTATACCGAGGGGGTAATAAAAACCAACAAGGATTCGCAAACGCCAATTCTGATGCTAATTTTAATTTCTTGAATCCAATGAGTGTGGGAACTTCGAGCTATGAGCATCCAGGAGCCAATGAGGCTGTTTTTATTGAAAATATTTTTAGGCTCCCGTATGGATTTTCAATTATTCCTGGATTGAGGTATGAAGCCATACAAACTACAGCAAATGGGTTTTACAAAAACAGATTGGTGTCTGGGGGTCGACTAATTTTTGAAGATACCGTTTTGGTAAATCGTTCAGAGTTTAGGCACTTCCCCTTACTAGGCATTGGAGTTTCTAAAAAAATTAAAGCCTTGGAACTGCTTGGGAATATCACACAAAACTATCGCTCCATTAATTTCTCAGATATTACAGTAGTCAATCCAAATCTAAGGATAGATCCTAACCTAAGAGATGAATCAGGTTTTAATGCAGATCTGACACTACGAGGATATCTAGTTCCAAAAGCATTTTGGATGGATGTAAGTTTGTTTTATCTGGGATACAACAACAGAATAGGAATAGCTGAAACAGTTGTAAATAGTAATGGAGCAAATCAACTTGTAGCCTACCGCACCAATATAGGAAAAGCGTATTCCGGGGGGTTAGAATCGTACATTAGACTCAGCATATTGGATGTACTCCAAGTGAAAAATACAGATTGGGGAGTAGACATTTTTATGAATTATAGTTTTATAAATGGTGAGTATACAGAGGGGCTGAGCTCATTTAAAGGCAATAAATTGGAGTATGTTATCCCTCATGTATTTAAGTCTGGAGTCACTGCAGAATACAATCACTTTAGCGTATCCTATCAATACAGCTATCAATCAGAGCAGTTTACAGATGCTAACAATAGTAGACAGGTGAGCGACGCTACACGTGGAGTGGTTCCTGAGTTTGGTTTGCATGATCTAACATTGAGCTATTCTAAAAAGAAGCTATCCGTTAAACTTACAGTAAGTAATCTTATGGATAGCACTTATTTTTCTCGAAGAGCTTTGAGCTATCCAGGGCCGGGTATTATTGCCGGAGAACCAAGAAGTTACTACCTCTCCCTAACGTATAAATTCTAGCATCAAACAATGTCAAAGCAGAGTATGGTGGTGGAGTTTCTTATACCACTATAATTTACACCAGAAGGGAAAAGAACGCGATTTCTTTTACCCATTATTTTGCATGCAAGAATCCGATATTACGTGATGGGTGCGCAGCCAAAATTCTGCTCTGTTATACTATGCAAAACGTAGATTGAACCCTGGGACACAAGGGTGCTTTATTCGGTACAGGCTTAGTCTCATTCAAAGCAAATAAAATACGCTAAAAGTAAGGAGAAATACAATTGTGTGCTTTACCTTCGGACCACGGTGCTTCATTCTATAAATGAATCCTAGCTTAGTATTTATCGGGAATAGCATCAGATTGATACAATAAATTCCAACTTGCATAATCAAAAATAAATGAAAAAAATAACGTTAGTTTCATTGGCCATTTTGCCTCTTACATTCTTACATGCACAGACTTTTGTGGAGCAATTAGAAACACCTTTTGATGGAGTGTCTAATTCTTCCGTTGCATTCGCAGATATTGATGGAGATAAGGATATGGATGTCTTAATCACAGGAGACACCATAACAAAACTGTACTCGAATGATGCCGCAGGAAATTATTCTGAGGTAACAGAAACACCATTTATTGGAGTATCGAATTCATCAATTGCCTTTACAGATATTGATGGAGATAAGGATATGGATGTCTTAATCACCGGCTATTCTTCCATCTTAGGTCCCGTAACAAAACTGTATTCAAATGATGGGAAGGGTAGTTATATCGAGGTAGCAGAAACACCGTTTATTGGGGTTTCAAATTCATCGATTGCATTTGCAGATATCGATGGAGATAAGGATATGGATGTTTTGATCACCGGCAATTCTTTAAATTTAGGCCCGATAGCAAAACTGTATACAAATGACGGGAATGGCAGTTATGTCGAGGTATCAGAAACCCCATTTATTGGAGTTTTCGCATCGGCTATCGCATTTGCCGATATAGATGGAGATAACGATATGGATGTCTTGATTACTGGTGACACAGCTTCTGCTCCTAGCAGCATGAGATTCACGGGTATATCTAAATTATACATCAATGAAGGAATTGATGGATTTACTGAAGTATTAGAAACTCCCTTTGATGCCGTTACATTTTCTTCAATTGCATTCGCAGACATCGATGATGATAGTGATATCGATGTACTGATAACAGGATCCTTTTTATCGAAATTATATACTAATGACGGCAATGGAAATTATACTGAAGCCCGAGAAACTCCCTTTGATGGAGTTCGGTATTCTTCAGCTGCGTTTGCAGATATTGACGAAGATGGCGATATGGACGTATTAATCACCGGCAACGCATCGAAATCGGGTCACAACAGCTCTCCTATACCCATATCAAAATTATATATAAATGACGGGAAAGGCTTTTTTAACGAACTCGATAATAAGCCTTTTGATGGAGTATACTTCTCTTCAATTGCATTTGCAGATATGGATGGGGACATGGACTTAGACGTGATGATTACGGGTAGAGTCTCATTTTCTCAATCAATAACTAAATTATATTTTAATGATGCAATAAATACCAATTTTAGAGAAGAATTCGTGCATAATCGTGTGCAAGTTTCTCCTAATCCGGTGAGTGATAAGCTTACAATAGCGAATATTAGTGATATTAAACGTATTGTGATATATAACTCTGCTGGACAAATTATTGAAGAGTTAATGGTAAAAATGGATGAAATAAACCTAGACGTTTCTCACTTGCCTAATGGAATTTATATACTTGAACTCCATGGTGAAGATATAACGAGACAGAAATTTTTGAAATAACTTATTCCATTATCATCAATACTACCTCTTAGGAAACTCTTTTTTTAATCCGACTTAATCCTTCCGGAGTGATTCCTAAATAGGAAGCAATCATATATTGCGGTATCTTTTTTGTGAGTTCGGGTTTGCCCTGCACAAAATCCATGTAACGCTCCTCAGCGGTTTTGATAAAGAATGATTCATACTTTGCTGAAACCTCTAGGTATAAGCTCTCAACTATAACTCTGCTAAATTCTTGAACCATTGGAAGTTCTTTATGTAACATCAAAAGAGCATCTCTGTGTATGAATGTAATGGAAGAATCTTCCATAGCTTCAATATAAAATTCAGACTTGTTTTTTTGAAGAAAACACGGGTAATTAGAAATGAGGTTATTGGAGAAAAAAAATCCTCGTATATGTTTAATACCACCTTTAATATGGTAAAAGTTAAATAAACCTTTATTTACAAATCCAACATAATTGCAAAAATCTCCTTCTTTGAGAAAGAGTTCCCCCCTTTTGTACTCTTTTATTTCTAAAGACTCTGATAAGACCGACCATTCGGCTTCATTTACATTTACATACTCAGAGACTAAAATTTTTAACTGTTCTATCAAAATTTGTTTTTTATGTTCTTAGAATAAAAAATTATTCCTCTCCCCTTCTATTAAATAATTTTTTCACCTCGGCTATTGCCGGCTATTAACAGTCAAATCTAGGTAAAATACCTCAGGAACATTAGTGGACCGAGAGAAAATACTTTAATGCACTCAAACTTGAAATAGAGTTAATTGAGTATATTTACTATTTAGCGGGGAATTACGGATAAACGAGAAGTAGAATAGTGAAACTAAATTCAACTATCCCGCTTTGGTATTGGCGTTGAGACTCTTATCTATCCTTTAGATAAACTATTGGTTCTATAAATCGCACTGAAAAGAGGCATCTCTACCTATGATATTGAATCGAATCAACCGCCTCTTTATCCTCTACAAAATACGTAATCGGCATAGAATCAATCTGTGCTCGAATAGGCTGTATATAATCCATATAAGAAGGCAATAAAGAATCAACCATTGGAATAGAAGACGGAAATTTCTCCGCCCTATGATTAGTCTGTTTCCCATTTTTCCAAAAGCGATAACAAACATGCGGCCCCGTGGCAAGACCAGTGCTTCCAACATAACCAATCGTCTGGCCTTGTTCCACATAAACACCCTTACGAATGCCTTTTGCAAATCGTGTCATATGTAAGTACTGCGTGGTATACGTTTTATTATGCTTCACTTTCACATAATTTCCATTTCCTCGCGTATATGATGCCGCAACGACAGTTCCATTGGCTGTTGACATAATTGGAGTGCCTTTTGGTGCAGCATAATCTGTTCCCAAATGAGCTTTCCATCTTTTCTGAACAGGGTGAAAACGACGCCCACTAAAACCTGAGCTTATGCGCGAATACTTTACCGGTGCCATTAAAAATGGTCGCCTCATTTTTTTGCCCTCTTCATTGAAAAAGCCAACTTGTGTTCCTGCTGAGTCTACAGCATATTGGAATGCATAAAATTCTTGCCCTCTGTGTTTGAACCATGCTGAACGTATTCCACCGACTCCGTATGGTATACCTTCCACCGATTTTTCATTGTAAATCACTTTAAATTCGTCACCGGGATGCAAGCGAAAAAAATCAATCGTCCATGCAAATGTGCCTGCTATGTACTCTGCCATTTCACCCGTCATATTAATGTCCTTTAACTGTTGATCTAATGCGACGGTGAGATTCGAGTTTTTAATGATTTCACCTGAAATGATTTTTTCGTTTACCTCATTCTGTTTCGACCGCTTTTCAACATAGACTGAATCTCGAAAATCAAACACCACAAAATCCACCCTATTTTTAGGATAAATAAAATACTCCGCAGTTTCAGCAGTATCTCCAATTGCCGATAAAATGATAAATGGCGTTCCTTGTTTCACATATTGAAGACCGACTAATGAATCTGCAGCCCTTTCTGCAGCTACGTTAATATCCCACTGCGAAACACCATAAGGTGTGAACATATGACTCAAGGTCCAATTGTCTTCTACGGTATCTCTTGTAACCTGAAAAGAATCTAAAACAAAGCCATATTCAATAGTAGATTGAGGGATTGGGATTGAATCCTTTTCATAGTTCATTGTCTCATCTGATTTTGGTTCATTCGCGTTCTTGTTGCAACCAATAAAGATGATTAGTGACAGTATTATAAGCAGTTGTTTCATATTGTTTTTTTCTAGAAAGACAAAACTAAAAGTGCTACAAATATGACACCTATCATAGATGTACCATTAGAAAGTTTGAAAATATTTTAGATTCAAATAGCTCCTTAACTCTTGCTTAGCGAATGGATCAAGAAAAAAAAATTATTGAACCCAAAATAAAAATGTGTTTATTGATTGCACCCAAAATGTGACAGGAGATTACAGACAAAAAAGCGTATAAGATATACACGACCTAACTGTATCCTCCAGATTACTCTTAGATACGACATACGTACAAGAGCCCCCAGAACAACTGTCTTCAAGTATTGACTGACCTATATATGAGATAGCATATACAGGTGCCATCTCCGATAAGCTATTACCCGTTACTGCAATTGCTATTTCAAGCTGTTGTTGATCACCTGTGGTGTAAGTCGTGTTTGAGTTGCATAATGCCTGTGCCTATGATGTTTGAATTAGTCCTTGAAGATTGCTACTGCTACTATTATTTTCTTCATAAGTTTAATTTCACAAGTTTATATTGATTGTTACTTAGACCAAGGAGTTACATTAGAACTAGCAATTATTTCCTTATAAAATTGCCTTGGGTATAACCTTTCGGGTCCAGGTTTTTAAACGCTTTACCTTATTCACCTCTGCATCCGGATTATAGTCTAATGTAATCTTCCATGAGTTTTCGGGCAGGAACTCTTCATCCATTCCAACTAAAACACCGTCTGAAATTTTATCCGATTGGACAACAACTATACACTCTGTATTCAGATTTGCACTTCTAGGATCAAGATTAAATGTACCAATTACAGTTGTTTTTTTATCAATTACCATAGATTTCGCGTGCAGTCCAAATATTGGTTGTTCTTCTAGTGTCTCTCGAAGTTCTCCAGTCATTATTCTGTTCCTTTCTGCAGCATCTGGACGAAATTCATAAATGTTAACTCCTGTACGTAATAATTTTTCTCGGTCGCGTTGATACCCACTAAAAGCCTCAATATTATCTGTTGATGCTAGGCTATTCGTAAGTATTCTTACTTTCACCCCACGATCTACAGCTTCTCTAAATAAATTTCGACTTAAATCGGTAGTAATTAAATAAGGCGACTGAATATCAATAGACGACTTAGCATTTTTTACCAAGTCGATTAGGGCAGAAGTTGAAACTCCTCCTCCTCCCAAACCACTATTGCCATCATTTTTGCCTGGAATGTCAGATATAAACTCTACATCATCTAGCCAAACCAGATCACCCGAGTTCTTTATTGCATTGAATGCAGCAGGTAAATGAACTATTCGTTCTCTGACCTGTGGCCAAAAATTATCAGGGTTACACGCATATTCATGAAGCTTATCAAATCTGTTTTGTTGGTAAACAACATTTGAATTTTCTTTTATGACCTCAGTTATATCTTTACTAAAGGAACTATTCCAAAATTCATTAAAAGAGTTGTTCACTTGTTTTGAGGCCTTACCCAGCAACAAAATATCCCTATCCCGGAAATTGTATTCATGATCATAGTCAAAGTATTCATCCGCAATATTACGACCACCTGTAATTACTACTTTACCGTCTACAACCATCGTTTTATTATGCATTCGTTGATTGGCAGTCCTAAAATCAAATGTAAATTTTTCAATTTTATTAAATATATTCTTGCCTAAATTGACGCCAGGATTGTATAGCTTAACGGAAATGTTTTCATGAGAATCAAACGTTACTATATCTTGAATATCAGCATCAACCATAATATCATCAATAATAATTCTCACTTTAACCCCACGGTCAGCTGCTCTTATCAAATAATCACATGCAATAAGTCCAATATTATCCAATGAAAAAATGAAATATTGAATATCAATTGTCTTTTCTGCATATTCACACAACCACGCTCTGGCAACAATTGAACCACTCCCATTTTCCAGCACATAAACACCGGTGAGGCTATCCATTAGCCCTTCAAAACTATCTAGTTCTTGCGATAAGGACAGACTATCATTGCGATGAATACTGGCACAAAAATCGGTTTCTTGTTTTGTGTTTTCTTCAAAATCACAAGAAATCAAAAACATTGCAGAGCACATGCTCATTAGTAGAATTAATTTTAACCAATTAATCATTTTTTTTTGACCTGACCGGTAACCGTTTCTTATTGCGTTATGTTGACGGGCATATTATCTCGCGTGTTTTTTTGCACAGTAATAGCTCCGAAAATGCCTAGCAAAAAAGAAAAAGCGTAAAAGCCCTTTTCACTTGGCAATAAAGTTGCATTCCAAAGACCTACGACTAGCAGAAGAATTGATAAAATTGTCGCAAACCAAGAAATACTGTAATATATTTCTGTGACAGGAATTCCTTCAAGCTTATCTCGTACACTTTTTTGTAGCGATATCACTGAAAAAAGACCAAACATTAATACGGTAAAATAATACCCTTTTTCATTCAGTAACATTTCAGATCTCCATAAACCAATTAAAAATCCTAATGTTCCTGTTCCTAATGCAATCCATGATGCCGCCACGAAAGCGTTTGATGTTTTTTGTATCATATTGTAAAACCTAATAAAATTCTAAAAGCCAAATTAGTTTAAGAGCAACGTTCATATTTACAGTAGCCCATAAAATTTGAAATTCAAATATAGTAAATATACCCATGATTGATCCAAGATGTGCCAGGAGGGTACAGACAAAAAAAAAGCGGAATAGTGAGCTTAAACTCAACTATTCCGCTCTGGTAGAGGCGTTGCGCCTCTTATCTAACCTTTAGTCTAATGAACTAGTCGAAAGGCTAGCAATTATTGTTTGATTATCTTGAGGTGATTGGTACCCTCCGCAGAGGTTACGTTTATGATGTATACACCCGCTGTGTATTCAGATACATCTAGTCTATGGGTACGGTTTTCTGTACGGTCCACAGATAATAACACCACTCCATTTACATCTGTTAGCTGTAATGTGTATGGCTCATTCGCATTCACATGTATCGTTACTTCCTGGTTAAATGGATTTGGATACGCCGCTATATCTAGCATGGCGGCATTCCCATTAAAATCGACACTACGTAAACCACTGTATTCAAACGCTCCATCATAATCTACTTGCTTGAGTCTGTAGTAAGCCGTATTTTGGCTCATGGCTATGCTCCTATCCGTAAAATAATATTCTGCGAGTTGGTTTGTAGTACCATTACCAATTACATTACCTACCCATTCCCAACGGATACCGTCATAACTGCGTTCTATCTCAAAGTGACTGTTATTGATCTCACTTGCTGTTACCCAATGAAGATCTGCTGTATGGTTTGCTGCTGCTTGCGCATCAAAATGGATAAGCTCTACAGGAAGTGGGCTACCTGATGCTCCACCACCGCCTCCACCACCGGAGAAACTAGCTACTTTGTACGTGGCTAGGTGATCTGTTCCATTACCGTGCTGGCTCCACACCCAATTGGATGTACTCGCACTCGCTCCGTGAGGAAGTGCTACACCTGTAGCTCCACTCGCGTGCGGATCTGCAAATGTCCCAGAAGATGTAAGCTTGTACATTTCGAGTTGATTTGCATTGGTTATTGTAGTACCTAAGACACCTAATGCCGTTACAGCATCCGAATATTCTGTATGGGTAAACGGATAGATAACCGTTACATCACTGGTAGGCTGTGTAGTAGGTGCAACATCCCATTTTCTATTGATTATAGCTCCACCATTGGTGTTGGTTATGATTCCTCCTGCAGTACTCCAAGAGGTAGTAGTTGTTGCTCCGATCTCTAAAGATACACCTGAAGGAGGCACCACAGCTCCTGTACTGGTGAGGTTAAGCCCGAGAATGAATTTACTATCATCATCGCAGTAGCAGGTATAGTTACCATCGGTATCAGCATAGGAAGCCGTATACGTATCTGCAGTGGTAGGCAATGTGTTCCCTTTTTGGCAGGCTAACATTTCGTAAGCCCCCATGTTAACAGTGGTATTTACCACACGTGGTGTTACCATAATATCGGTGCTGTAGCTACTAATAGCACTATTAAGACCTGCATCTACAGCTGGGCTAGTACTTATAAGTTTGAGTCCATCATCTTTGGTCATCCAAACATTATCAGCCCCATCTGGATCACTTGCATTGACAAATAATGGGTCTTGATTATAGACCATATTGGTTGCAGATGTGAGGGCATTGGTATTCCCAGAGGTATAACTTCCGCTAGCAAGTTGTACCAGACTGTAGTCTACAGTGGTTGTATGACCAGTACCGTTTTTAATGTCTGAACTTACATTAGTGGTTGATGAGCCTATTTTATTTCCAAAAAATATACAATTTGATACCGTAGTAGTTCCAGCATTTTTTGCATATATCCCACCACCACCTCTGGAGGTGGTAGTTGCTGTATTATTATAAAAAGAACAACTTGTAAGAGTAGGTGAATTTTCGCTGTATATACCACCGCCAAAATCATCTGCAAGATTCCCACTAAAAACACAATTAATAATACTCGGAGATCCAGTAGCGATATTAGCTACTCCCCCACCGTTTTGAGTAGCAATATTGTCTATGAAAGTTAAATTAATAAGATTTGAATTAGACAATCTATTGCTGACACCTGCTCCATTTTTTGCCCTATTGTTTTTAATGATTAGATTGGAAAGAGTAGGTGAAGATTGATTGCTAGCAATTCCCCCTCCTAGTTCTCTTGCAAAGTTTCTACCACCATACTGATTTGTAGTGTTACCTCCGTTTGCATTACCATCTTGAACTGTAAATCCATCGATGATGGCAGTTGAATTTAAATTAGCAGTCATCACAACATGGTAGCAATTATCTGCTACGGAACCAATAGTTCCAAGATCTCCGCTTAATACAGTAATGTTTATTTTAGCGTCCCTTTGAGACAGGATGGATTCAGTACCATCAAATCCACCGTAAATTTTTATATTCTTGTTTATGGCAAACGTTTTATTTCTATCGAGGGTAGATGTGTACTGAAATTGAGGAATTACATTGGGTATATACACACCTTCTGCGACCCATATTTCATCCCCTACTGAGGATGCATCTATTGCATCTTGCAGTTCTGTATAGGCATTGGCCCAACTTGTACCTGCATTGGTACCCGTAGCGTCAATATCTACTAAATACCGCGTGTAAGAAACACCTTCATAAGCTCCTATAGATGGAGATGAAGCTCGTGAAGCACCCGTAATATCAGTAGAAGGAGCTCCTGAGCTCGTTCCTACGCTGTAAGCAGGAGAATTACTAAAAAAGCTAAGCCCGTCATCTGCTGTCATCCATACATTATCGGCTCCATCTGGGTCACTTGCATTTCTAAATAAGGGATCTTGATTATTTACAATACCTGTTCCACTGCTGAAGTTACTATTGCTTTGCGTTAAAGAATAGGTGAATGATCCACCATACGTATCTGCACCTGCTACGTTCGTACTTGTACCCTTTTTGTTTCCAAAAAACACACAGTTCTTGCCATTGATATGACTACTGGTTTGAGCTGAAGAATAAGCACCACCTCTAACAGCTGCAGTATTCGCGTTAAACGTACAATTGATTGCTGAACCATTAATCATATCATTGGAGATAGCTCCTCCACTTGACCCAGAGGTATTTTCACTAAATACAGAGTTATTGAGCGTCATAGTAGCTCCCCAACCTGTGGAGATACCCCCTCCATTGTTTGTAGCAGTATTTCCATCAAAAACACACTTTGTTACAGTAAATGCTGTATGACTAGCATATAAAGCTCCACCATGATTTGTTGCGGAATTATTACTAAAGGTAGACGTTGATATGGTTAGTTGCGAATTGTAATGATGTATGGCACCACCGATTCTTCCTGCATTACTTGTGAATGATGTATTTGAAATTGTAGCGCTACCCCCAGAAATTTTTATTGCTCCCCCATTTCCGTTGCTGCTAGTAGCTGTTGTGTTACTGGTAAATGTGCAGCCACTTACAACTAGAGTACCACTCATATCTATTGCACCCGCATGAGCAGTCCCAGTATTACCAGTAAGTGTACAATTTGTCAGTGTTGTGGTACCCCCTAAACCTTTAATTGCACCACCATAACCAGCTGTGTTATTGGATATGATACAATTTGCTACGGTCATCGTGGTGCTCTTTGTGAAAATACCACCTCCATTATTAGCCCAAAAACCTGATTGACCATTTATTGTTGCGTTTGTCCCACCGTTGGCATATCCAGCGGTAACGGTAAAACCGTCTAAAACCACAGAGCTTTCATTTGCCGATACCAAAACATGGTAACAGTTGTTGCCTGTAATATTTCCACTCAAAATGGTTGCATTATTCGCATAATCGCGTTGAGATCTTAGTGTTTCTGTACCTGCAAATCCTCCGTAGTACTCCACACCAGACTCAAGGTAAAAAGAATACTCTCGAATATCTGTAGATGTTCGCCCTACTGGATATGCAGATGGAATGTATGTGCCCGCAGCTACCCATACTTCATCTCCGCTAACTGCATTAGCTACAGCAGACTGAAGACTCGTGTAAGCATTGGTCCAACTGTTGCCTGCATTGGTGCCTGTGGCACTTGCGTCTACATAATAACGCGTGTAAGAAAGACCTTCATAAGCTCCTATAGATGGAGATGAAGCTCGTGAAGCACCCGTAATATCAGTAGAAGGAGCTCCTGAGCTCGTTCCTACGCTGTAAGCAGGAGAATTACTAAAAAAGCTAAGCCCGTCATCTGCTGTCATCCATACATTATCGGCTCCATCTGGGTCACTTGCATTTCTAAATAAGGGATCTTGATTATTTACAATACCTGTTCCACTGCTGAAGTTACTATTGCTTTGCGTTAAAGAATAGGTGAATGATCCACCATACGTATCTGCACCTGCTACGTTCGTACTTGTACCCTTTTTGTTTCCAAAAAACACACAGTTCTTGCCATTGATATGACTACTGGTTTGAGCTGAAGAATAAGCACCACCTCTAACAGCTGCAGTATTCGCGTTAAACGTACAATTGATTGCTGAACCATTAATCATATCATTGGAGATAGCTCCTCCACTTGACCCAGAGGTATTTTCACTAAATACAGAGTTATTGAGCGTCATAGTAGCTCCCCAACCTGTGGAGATACCCCCTCCATTGTTTGTAGCAGTATTTCCATCAAAAACACACTTTGTTACAGTAAATGCTGTATGACTAGCATATAAAGCTCCACCATGATTTGTTGCGGAATTATTACTAAAGGTAGACGTTGATATGGTTAGTTGCGAATTGTAATGATGTATGGCACCACCGATTCTTCCTGCATTACTTGTGAATGATGTATTTGAAATTGTAGCGCTACCCCCAGAAATTTTTATTGCTCCCCCATTTCCGTTGCTGCTAGTAGCTGTTGTGTTACTGGTAAATGTGCAGCCACTTACAACTAGAGTACCACTCATATCTATTGCACCCGCATGAGCAGTCCCAGTATTACCAGTAAGTGTACAATTTGTCAGTGTTGTGGTACCCCCTAAACCTTTAATTGCACCACCATAACCAGCTGTGTTATTGGATATGATACAATTTGCTACGGTCATCGTGGTGCTCTTTGTGAAAATACCACCTCCATTATTAGCCCAAAAACCTGATTGACCATTTATTGTTGCGTTTGTCCCACCGTTGGCATATCCAGCGGTAACGGTAAAACCGTCTAAAACCACAGAGCTTTCATTTGCCGATACCAAAACATGGTAACAGTTGTTGCCTGTAATATTTCCACTCAAAATGGTTGCATTATTCGCATAATCGCGTTGAGATCTTAGTGTTTCTGTACCTGCAAATCCTCCGTAGTACTCCACACCAGACTCAAGGTAAAAAGAATACTCTCGAATATCTGTAGATGTTCGCCCTACTGGATATGCAGATGGAATGTATGTGCCCGCAGCTACCCATACTTCATCTCCGCTAACTGCATTAGCTACAGCAGACTGAAGACTCGTGTAAGCATTGGTCCAACTGTTGCCTGCATTGGTGCCTGTGGCACTTGCGTCTACATAAATAGTGGCTGCCTGTGCAACCGAAACAAAGAGAATAAATAGGGTTAAAAATGTGATGTGTATTGGTTTTTGCATAAAAAGATTTTGCGTACGAAAAAAGCAAAAAAAAGCTGGATAATGAAATAAAGTTTCATTATCCAGCTTGGTTAGACACTTTCATTCCCCACCCTACTCTCCTTCAGAAAATCTATTGGTTCAATAGTGCGCGGCGAGCAGAGGCTTTCTGACTGCTATATGTGTTATTGCTCACATAGGCCACAAGTGTTAAAACAAGCAACGGGCAACGATGTTCCACTTTCCAAATTAGCCACTCTATTGGTGAATTGTGTGCTTGTTTTGGTGCATGGTGCGCCTGCTTCAAATACTTCCTGTGTATTCCAGCCGTCTAGAGTGAATTTATATTCTATTTCTCCTGAAGGAACATCAAGGGTGATTTCATACACTCCATCTTTATTCTCATCCGTCATTATGTTACAAGATCCACACCAATTATTGAACGCACCATTTAGAAATACATTCTTAAATTCTCCTTTGTAACTAGACATGTCTACTGAAAAAGTAGCTGAGACCAATTTTGTGGTGGTGGTTGAGTGATTGTAAATCTTAAAAAACTGAACTTGGCTGTTTTTTATATAAACATTGGCCTGGTTGTCTTCTCGAGTTACTTTTTCACTAGATATGGTCTGCAGCTCATGCCCGTTAATTATCCAATCGCCATCATCTTTATTCCCGTCTTTATCAATAAATTTGACAGGAATGCCCCATTCTTGCTTGATAATCACATCATAATTTTCGAACCATCTGGTAAAGAACTCTTTTAACTCAGCCTTACCGTGTATTTTCTCATTATGGAATCCTTCGATAGTTATGGAATCCCCGGCAAGACTCATTAGTCCATCTATATCTTCTTTCATCTGTAAATCACACCACTTTAACCAGACGTTCAAATTTTCTTGATCACCGATCAACCAACTACTGTCGGCATTACCCCCCGAAAAACCGGCAGCTCGAGTTATCGTTTCATCCATGGTAGATTGTATCATAGCACTATGTGCTCTTCCGTTTTTTGTAGACTCTGTTGTTTGCGCCCAAGTAAAATTGACTTGTGAACTAAAGAATATCAAAATAAGTACAGTAATTTTTTTCATAAAAGTTTTGTTTTTGGTTAAAACAAATTTAATCAAAGAAGTCTTTTTCCTATTGTTTTCTTCGGTTCTGTCGCATGCATTTGATAAAAGTAGTGCAAATACTGAAGCTATCTGTATTATCAACAGATATAACTTACCCTTCGAGTAGATGAACACCAGGCGAGTCAAGTACCTAAATAGAAGAGTGAGAGTATCGGACGATCAAACGTCAAAACAACCAAAAAAACAGGATTCAAATTCTTTGAATCCGCTCAGAGAGTACCAGAAAACTAGTAGGAATAGAAAGTACAGACAATACTAGAAAGGGTCAACTTTCGCATTCAAAGAAACCTTGGTCTGCTACATTTAAGTCTTTGGCTGCATATGATGCGTTGAAATCTACTAATTTTACAACGTGACAGCAGTGATGCAATAGAACCTAAACTTCTTCTCCCAAAAATTGTAATTTTGATACTTACAAACAGCCCTATTTTAAAAGGTAAAACGGTTAGCAAAAAGTAAACAGTTTAATATTGAATAAAAGAAAATACATCATCCTACTTCAGCTACTGACTCTAGCTAGCTTCTGCAATGCTCAAAATCGAAATGATTCTTTACAAGTTGTTTGGGAGGACGAAACTCAAACTGACTCCGCACGATTTGATGCCCTAGAAAAATATTGCGGTAAAAATGGCACTGTACAACCAGACACTACACTGCTATATCTTGATTATTATCATCAACTCGCTATTGAAAAGAATGCACAACGTCAGGTATTTAGAGCTCTCAACAGAAAAGCAAATATTTACAGGCTCAAACGTGAGTTCGACGAGGCGTTGGAACTGTTCAATGAAGCGTTAATTGTAGCCAAAAAACTAGAAAATAAACGTCTACAAACTCTGATACAAGGGAATATTGGCAATATATATTTGGACCAAAATAAATACCTTGAGGCTACGCGACATTATTCTCCTGCTTTAAAGGTTTTTCAAGAGCTAAAAGACAGTGCAGGAGAAGCTCGTATGCTAACTGCACTGGGTGGTGTCAATTCAGAAATCGGTAACAATGTTTTAGCATTAGAATACTATCAAAAGTCGCTTACCTTCTATAAACAGCGGAAAGCCACTAAATCAGATATTGCTCATATCGTAATGAATATTGGATTAGCACAATATGAAAACGATGCCTATCCGGATGCTAAATCTTCTTTTCAAAAAGCACTTAATTATCTTCAACTAGAGAAAAACATATTTTTAATTTCTGGTTGTTATCACTATTTGGCACTTATCAACCTGGAAATGAATCAATTGAAAGAAGCAGGCATTTATGCACAGAAGGCGCTACAACTCAATAACGAACTTCAAATTAAGAACAGCATTCTTGAAACTGAAATTGTTCTCGCTCAGATTGCCTACAGAAGAAATACGAACGGTGCCACTAAAAAAGCAGAACTAATTTTAAGTAAACTTCCTCAAAAGACGACCTATGAAATAAAAACATCTCTTTATGAGCTGCTTTATAAGTGCTATAAGTCTCAAAATAAATTGAACCTTTCGCTCCAAATGCACGAGCTGTACACACTCTACCAAGATAGCATTCAGATTGAGAGCAATGGCTATGCTGTAGTAAGGGAAACTATCAAAAGTGATTATGAACGTAGAATATACGAGACTAAGTTAGGAAGTGAAAAAGAAAAAGCAAAGTTAGAATTAAAGCAACTCCAAAAAACATATGGCATTGTTTCAATTTTTGCAATTATTATTTCACTACTTATCTTCTATCTACTCTCTGCGAGTACTAAAAATAAAAAAAGAAGGGGCCAGTTACTTGACGAAATAAAAAATCTAAAGAAAAATTCTGCCACAAAATTAGTAGTTGACTCAAATAAGTTTGAGTTGAAACGAGAAAAAATTGATTCAAAACTGGAAAGAAATTTAAATGAAACAGATTGGAAAATTCTAAATATACTGCTGGACAATCCTGCTATTACCAATAAAGAAATAGCTGAGAAGGCACACATGAGTATCGACGGAATAGGGTCATCCTTACGAAGGATGTATGAATACTTTGAAATAAAGGAATCTAAATATAAAAAGATAACATTGCTTCTGGAAGCAATTAAGATTTCTAATGCTGTAGAATAGATGGTTAGAATTACCATGTAATGTGACAAGTACACTATTCACGCCTAAACGTGAAGGAATACGCAAATGATTACTATAGATTTGAAGTATGTTAAAAATTAATACAATAATTTTAGGTTCTATGCTACTGTCTCTGATGTTCATTGGTTGTACAGAAGAAGAAGAAAAAATTGACCCAATAGATGCTAAGTCGTGGAGTGATAATATGGAAATGATGATTACCTCATCGGATTCAGCAAACGTCTATATGGCGACTAATGCCGAGTGGAATTTATCAGAATTTTGGCAAGAATGGACAGTAGAGAAGTTAGATGGTGAATTTATCATGTCATCTTGGGCTGATGCTCCATCGTTTGATTTACATATTTCATATGGTCTCAAAATTACAGATACTCTTAATGTATGTGTTGACATATATCCTAATGCAGATTATCCTGATCGAAGCGGAGAAGTCTCTACAACATGTAAAACAATATCTTTTAACGGCACTGAGTGGGTGACTAACCAATAGGTGATTTTAAATTCTTAAGACAATTCAAACACTAATATAACTCTTCCGAAAAAGCATTTATGACTATTTTTAAGTCTTTTCTTTCCATAGTAGTAGTTGTTTCCTCATTCGCTACTAACGCTCAAAATTGGGTTTCCTATCAAAGTCCTCAGCAGGTCAATGACCTTGTAGACAATGGTACTGAATTGATTATGGCAACAGATTGTGGTCTTGTTGTTATGAATAAAACTACGCTTGAAAAAACAACCTTCAATACTAGCAATTCTGATCTCGACGATAATCTTATTAGCGCTACAACCAAAGCACCCAATGGCGATATTTATTTGAGTACGGGCCAAACTATCGGAATATTTGATGGTTTGGATGTGATCGATGTAGAAATCGCTTCGGCTGTAATAGCCAACATAAATACATTTGAAATTTTTGACCTCGAAGTAGCTTCAAATGGCGATTTATGGTTAGGAACTTCAGAGGGGGTCTTTCGTAAACAAGGTCTGAATTGGACCACATATGGTAAGACGGAGCTTGGAGAATTTTTCCACGTATGGGATATTGAATTGGATAATGAAGAAGACGTATTTGTAGGAGCACAAAATGGTGTACACAAATTTGAATCCGGTACGTGGTCTAATATTTCAGAAAACACATCACTTCAAGGTTATCTGCACGCGGAGCTATTTTTTAGCAAGTCTGGAGATTTATACTTTGCCGGAGACCTAGATAGCATAGGCAGATATGATGGTTCTAATTGGGAATTGTATTCTAATGGAGGTTTAAACGGTTCTGCTATTAAAGGATTTTCAGAAGATGATAATGTTTATTTCCTTTCGCAACAGGATGGCATTTATAAATTAGACAATGGCACTTTTACAACTTATACAGATGCACAGACAGCAGCATTCAAAAACAACTCTTCCTATTTTTATATAGACGATACAAAAAAACATTGGCTGAATTACAATATCTATATATCGGTTAATGATAAGGGCACTGTCCGATCAACACGTATTTCTTCAAACGGAATTGAATATAATAATGTCTCAGAAATTCACAAGAGTCAAAATGGCGAGATCCTCTTTGGGATGACATCTTCGACTCAAAGCATAGCTGTAATAGATCCCGACGGCAATTGGTCTTCAATTGATTTCCCTGCAGGTATGGCTAATTATCCAATTGGTGGAAATATTTTATCTGTAGGAAATGATGACATTTGGTTATCTTCTTATCAAGGTGTTCATCATTACGATGGTAAAGATTGGACTTTTACTGAATTGCCAGGATCTTCTCATCTTGCTGCTGACTCTAAAGGTAAAATCTATGCGGCAACTAATAATCGTATCTACGTGTTGAAAGATGGAGATACTTCCCAATATACCACCAGCAATTCACCAATATCTGGTTTAGATCAAATATCTGGTCTTGGTGTAGATGCAAATGATAACTTGTGGATTGCATCATTCAATTGGACTGGAGAGGCTGCCATTCAAAAAGTAGGTGCCACAGGGAATTGGACCACTTATGACCATACAAAACATGCTGAAATTGATCAACCAAAAGGAGAGTTTCATTTTGACAAAAATGGAAATGTCTGGATCTCTGCCAAGATTGGTGCAATTAAATTTGATGGTGAAAATTTTACAAATCCGATTAAGGAGAATAGAAGTAATTTAGAGAATTACGAAGCATCTTCTATCGAAAGTGACTCAGAAGGAAGAATGTATTTTTCACATCAATACGGGGTTACTACATTGCTTGACAGTGTTTGGGGAAAACTACTCATCGATGATGTCCCAAATAAAAGAACATCTGCGAATACAACCATTAAATTTGATGACGCTGGAACATTATGGTGGGCAAGTACCTTCTCCGGAGTATTTTCTTATACACCTGAGACTATCGCTTCCATCTTCTCTAGCATTGAGCATACCAATGATTTATCAATCTACCCCAATCCCTCAAAAGGAACAATAAATTTCAGGTCTAAGCACCTCGGCAAATCTTCAGTAAAGATTTACAATGGCATGGGTGAATTGGTTTATACAAATGACCACTTAGATACCAATAGCCCATTACAATTAAATCAATCGCCAGGTATGTATGTGGTGATTCTCAAAAACAACAAATCTACTTCTGTACAAAAGCTCATAATAAAATAACACAGGCTTACAATCGGATAAAGACAAAAACGGTTTGAGAGCAATCTCAAGCCGTTTTTTATTGTTTAAAGTATTATCCTGACTAGACAGTTAAATGTGACAATTACTCATACGCTTAGCATCGGCAAACATTCTAAACGTTGGAATGAAAACAATATTTAATTTTGAATAATAATAAACCATGGAAAAAACAGTCTCAGAAGCTATTTCGTACAGGCGATCAGTAAGAGTATATAAAGACGAATCCATTGATTCTGAAAAAGTAAAACAATGCTTGGTTAATGCATCATTAGCACCTACCAGTAGTAACCTTCAACTTTGGGAGTTTTATCACATTACGGATAAAGATACCTTAGGCAAGATGGCAGAAGCCTGCTTGGGTCAGAATGCGGCAAAGACTGCACAACAAATTGTTGTAGTGGTATCTCGTAAAGACCTCTGGCGAAAACGAGCAAAAGCCAATCTAGCCTTTTTAGATGCATCATATGGTACAGAAAAGCATGGAGATAAGCATGCCAAGCGAAAGAAAATGGCTTCCACTTATTATGGCAAGATCATTCCAACGGTATACAGTGATTTCTTAGGAATACTGGGACTCATCAAATACCTAGTCTTTCAAATCATTGGGGTATTCAGACCTATATACAGGCAAACCCGATTAAGCGATATGCGGATAGTAGCTCATAAAAGTGCTGGATTAGCCGCTCAAAACTTTATGATAAGTATGGCAGCTATAGATTATGATACCTGCCCTATGGAAGGCAGTGATACCTTGAGAGTAAAAAGAATATTGAACCTTCCTAGGGGTGCTGAAATAAATATGGTCATTGGATGTGGAATAAGAGATGACAAAGGAATCTATGGACAAAGGTTCAGAGTGCCATTTGACGAAGTCTATTTTGAAGTTTAATTGATTTACAAATCAACAAGACATAAAAAAACACTTTATCGAACCCAAAAATCAAAGTGTATTTGTTGAGTACATCCAAGATATGACAGTGGATTATAATCAAACAAAAAAGCGGAATAGTGAACTAAAATTCAACTATTTCGCTCTGGTAAAGTCTTTGAGACTGTTATCGAATCTTTAGTCTGAAATCTAGACCAATTAAATTTATCAGTTCGATAAATCGCATTATGTAAAGTACTTATCGTACCTGTACATATCTCAAAA
>ERZ1048068.666-NODE-666-length-29997-cov-19.793701_pt1 | contig 29997 bp, 62 predicted proteins | sample MGYA00383098_ERZ1048068 | MGnify/ENA primary metagenome ERZ1048068 (study PRJEB29581, sample SAMEA5548368) | metagenome | biome: marine; feature: coastal; material: water | depth 1 m | study: Short-term variability in the microbial, nano- and picoplankton... | reverse complement strand
TTGCTTCAGCACCAATCTTACCATCAAATGGACATGGTGTGCCTGCATTCATCATAGCATCAAAGACACGTTCGTCTTGGCACATTACTGAAACAGCTGCCACCTTCATACCCATATCATATAATACTTTGGCATTCTTCAACTTCTCACAGTTCATATCACGAACCATCTTACCAGCTGAGATACCAAGTATTTGAGTTTGAACAGCACCCGTTACACCTGTGGTACAAAGGTCAGAGTTAGCAGAATTTATTGAGGGGGAAATAGCAGAAGGTGGAGGAGACTTAACAGTTGTTGTAGATGTACTTGTACTATCTACTGTACTCGTGTTATTATTATCTGTATAGATAACGTCATCATCTGCATCTTGTGCATGTAAAGTATTAGCGGCAATAAAGATCAAAACCGCTAGGAAACCTAGTCGTTGTAACATATTAAAATCCAGTCAAAAAAGATTGTATATGCCTTATTTATATTATTTTTGTTTTAAAGGTTCCATTCTAGTTCATCTTCTATAGCATGGCAGACATATTGATAGTAATCTCTGTTCTCATCATCCATATGAGCAAAGTATATGTTAGCCCTTCTTAATAGTTCAAGAAGTTCATCAGAAGGTGGAATGTGTGCTCTTGGATCAGATTCCATTATAGCTTGTATCTGATCCATGATACCATTTAGTTTATCAAGTATTTTACTCATATACCTAATATTCCAAATAAATTAAACCAACCCATTGTTGTTCCTATAGCAATTGGCAATATTACCATCACAAATGCTATAATTAAAAATGCTAGTATAGCACCTTTTGTATCACCCGGTTCATGTTTATTAGTCAATACAGATTTCCTCTTCGTCTTCATATGTGACCATTACCTTTAAAGTTTTCATATCATCTTGTAAAGAAAGCCATACACGTTCAACATTATGTTTAACATATGACCTTCCATTATTATCAATTACTTCAACTCGAGTAATAGGATATTCTAAATGAATAGTATCAGGTTGTTTATTGAACTCAATCTCGCCATCATTTATTTTAATTTGATTACTCACTTGTTTAGCATTCTTGTGCATGTAAAAAAACTATTTTCATTTAAACAGTCTTTCCATTGATGAAAACCTAATGCTAATAAAAAGCCAATTGCAATTGCAAGAAATACTTTATTCATACTATTTCTCCACTATAGGAATTATGGTTTGCGAGTCGTGATAATTGCCTGACTTATAATAATCACGAGTTGCGGATTCTTTAATCATGATACCATCTTTTATACGATATGTGTTTATTTCTCTACGAATAACACCATCAATATCACTATTAAATGCATCTTTAAAAGGGCCTTGATCACTCATGTTCGCCACCATTGCCACGCCCACTATACGCACTAAATACATTTGGTTTACGTTTAGCAGTTTCAAATGTTGCTACTGTAATTGCAATTGCACCAAGTAGTAATGTATGTATCATCATACTGACTACTCCTGCCCACATACTACCTATAATAATAGCAAACACAATACACCACATCCAAGCAAGCACTTGCATAATCATATGCCGTGTAGTAAAATCTGGAATGCTACTCAGTGGATTTTTTTTATGATCCATTACCACATTCCAACAATCTGTCACCCATTTCTTCATTGATATTACCTTTCTAAAAATTACCTTTGTAGGATAATGAGCATCAACATCATCACGAAATTCAATTGCATCATGTAAGTCTTCAAACTGTTCAGATACCTTACGGTCTTTAAACCATGCAGTCACTTTATACATATCATACTCCTAAATTAAATAATTGTCGTTTTCATTTTCCCAGTTATTGATAACATTTCTAAAACCGAGTGCTAACCAATCGTATCCCATACTGCTATCATCTAGTAAACTCCATTCTTCAACAACTACTTGAATTTGTTCTTCAGAAAGTTCACTAGTATCTTCTACACCAAAATGCTCTTGTACTAAACCAAAAGCCCATTCAGAAACTTCGCCTTCTAGCCAATCCATCATTTTATGTGGCTTATGCACCATAGTAAAATCTGTCATGCTATTTTCTTTGCAGAATATTCTTTTCTTATTTCTAGTGCTACTCTAACGTAGTTATCACCAGCTTGGGTCCATTTAGTGTTTAAATTATCTAAAGCCAAAGCCTCTTTTAATCTTTTAGCATTTTCACTGTAGTTCATAATATATTCCTATTAAATTTGATTTTCTTCAGTTTTAGGTTCTATCCACATAACACATTGAGCATATCTTGGTTCATACTTTTCTGATAAACCTTGATATGGTAGCATAGCCATCTGAGTGTTTATAGCATCCCAACATCTTTCTTCTGTAGGGTATCTAAAGTCAGATTGTATAATAGAACAATTTAAATAATTCATAGGCTCGCCTAGCAGACACATCATAATACCTGCAGTAAACATATCAGCCTCCTTTGTAAATTTTTAATAGTAGTGTCTCGAATTCTTCTATCTTATCGAGACGATTAGGCCAAAGAATATAATCCTTTTCTGGATTTTTCTTTAGATTTGTTAACAAAGGTACGATAGCATTATAAAGGCTGTTCAGCCTCTCATCAGTATTCTCTGCTTTTTTCTGTGTGACTTGAACCGTTTCTAATTCATCTTCATCAACGGCTGTAAAGCCAAAATCAAATATATCATCAACCATGAATATATCCTTTCTTTATTGGTCGGAGATGTAGGATTTGAACCTACGACCCTCTGCTCCCAAAGCAGATGCGCTACCAGACTGCGCTAAACTCCGTTACTCAGTAGGATCATCTTTAATATGATCTATACCGTGCTCGTCTTTGTATATTTCAAAGTCAAGCTTAAATCTTTTTTGCCACTCATCTTGCTCATTTCTCCAATGTGCTATATTAGCATGGTTAAGAGCAATTGATGTTGCATGATTTATAAACGAACTATTCATTTCTTCATTTAATTCTGCATCAGCAATTTTAAGTGCTTCTATGTCTGCTTGCATTAAAGCAATATCATCAGACATTTCTTGATTTTCTAATGTAAGTTCAATCATCTCAGAGTTGAGTTGTTCTAAACCTGCATTAGCTTTTTCTAATTCGGCATTTGTACCCATTAGTACAAAAAGTAGGAATGCTAATTCCATTTGTTTTTCCCTTATATGGTGAATACGAGAGGATTCGAACCTCTGACCTAGTGCTTAGAAGGCACTTGCTCTATCCTGCTGAGCTACGTATCCTATTGTTTACTTACGAAAGGTAAGAGTAATGTCTTCACCTTTATATTTGAATTCCATTACAGAGTAATCATACACCGTACGTTCTACTGAACGATAATATGTGACATCAGTGCATTGCTGCTTTGTCTCATAACCAACAATTTGCCTATTGTGCTTAGGTTTAGAACCTTTATCAGCACCAATTAGACCACCGATTACCGCACCAGCTGCAGCACCGCCGTCATCACCAGAAACACCTTTACCAACAAGTCCGCCTAGGATCATACCTAGTAGGGCGCCACCAGCGGCGTCACCTTCTTTAACTGTTGAACCATATATAGGTTTATCAACCAATACACATTCATTCTTTGTGTAAGGGACATCTTCATAGACAGTTTTAAAACGATCTGTAACATTTGCAGTAACTTTATCTGCTACTGCAGGGGTGGCTGCAACTAGTGCAGTAATAAGTGTTAGTGTTTTCATAATTAATCTCCTAGCTTTTCTTTCCAATAAGCCTCGGCAATAAGTCTTTTATCACCAAGTTTGCCCTGTAACTTTTCAGCAGGCTGTTGTGAAGCCCATAAAAGAATGTCTTTATTGACTTCTTTCTCTTGCTCAGTCATGTTTTCAGGATTGAATTGCATCTTTTTCTCCTATCCAAATATTTAATTGTGCGAGACTGCCATCTTTAAAATTAACCATATAATCAAATCCATTCTTGGATAAGAGTTTTCTAAGTTCTTCTAGCCGAGTAGCCTCTACATTCATTAAATATCTCCTTCTAACTTATTTAGTATAACACACTTTGATTTGGTTGTAAAGTGTTTTTTTGACTCTTTTTCTTCTCGAAGTTCTTTTTCTTTTAATAACAACCATTCATGATACAGAATCTGCGGCGTGTCTGACTTCATCTAATGCTCCTTTTATTCTTGATGGATATTCTCCAAGATATGTTCCAGCAGTCAAAGCATCTTTAGTTAAAAATTCTTTGTGGAAGTGTTCTATTTCATCATAATGATTTAGTATTTTTACTGCCATCTTATCAAACATATAGTCTTCTAAGATTGGATCATCTTCGACATAATAAGCATATGCAGCCATGATATACCAAGGAACATACATATTAATGTTTTCACTACATATTTGTAGCATGGTCCTTTCCATCTGCGCTTTTGATCTTTTTTTGCGTTTTTGTGATAATTTCATTTCCCGACCAATCGTCACATGGATCATCACTATCCGAAGGTGGTATAGTATTAAGCATATGACGTCCTTCTATTATTGCTCATTAGAGTATTTATTATAACTCATTATTGCAATAATGTAAACACTATGGTACGATTATTTTTACATTTTTTGGAAAATTAATTTTAGAATTTGTATGTTTATGATATATTCTAAACTCTGTATCACTAAACTCCTTAAACATCTGTGGCCATATACCTCTCCAGTTGTTTACAAGTCTATTATTATTAGTATCACTACGATCAGATTCCATATATAGATCAGTACTGCTACTTACATCAAAGTCAAAAATAGAATTAAAGCCATACATATAACAAACTTTAGGAGAAAACTTATTGCAACCATAATGTGTTGCCATATGCCCACAGTTAAATTCAGTATATGTTTTTACATATTTTGGTAGTTCTGTATAAAATTCTCTGATCTGTTTAGAATGTTTAATATAGAATGATCCATGCTTTTGCATATGTATCTTAGGCCTTTGACCTAACACCCAGTGCCCATTAACTTGAACACTACCCTCTTGAATAGCTCGCATCATTTTAAAATCTACCATACAAGTAGCAAATACATTATCTATGGCCATAGGAGGCAAGTTACAAGTAATTCTTATACCCTCACAACTATGATCAAAATATCCAGAAGATTTACCATTACCAATTATATGTACAACATCAGCCATTTATTAATTCTCTTATCTTTTCTTTGCCCTTAAATCCAGTCCAGTGTGCTATCTTATGGTTCTTAGGAGCTGTATTATCAATAAAATCTATTCTTAGTGTGTTATATAGTCGAGGCATATGTGCAATATATTGTAACTCTCTGAGTGTATCTCCGCCAAGCATCCAATTTAATACTTCTTGATCACCAACTTCTTGAGTAAGTTTTTCTGCAATGTGTCTATGCCATTCAGATAAGATAAGAGGCTGACCTTGAAATGCTACAACACCAGAGTTGTACCAATTACCACGGTTTGGTCTTCTTGTAGTCCATGGTTGGTCAATAGCCATTGTAAGTTTATTTGGTTGTACATAATTAAAAATACCATCTAAGTCACCTTTTACTTCACAATCAGTATCAAGCCAACACACTTTCTCAGCAAGAGTAGAAGCATGGAGCATTACTGCTGGCTTCTTAAACCAACCTTCAATATCTGTATACAATACATCAAAGTCAAATATCATTAACTCTGCATCTGGATTATGTTTATAAAAGTTTTCTTTAAACCAAGGTAACATCCAAGCATGGCTTTTGTTACAACCTGTAATAAAAAGTTTAGATGATTTCATATGTTTTGCCACCGCCATAATTATGTTTAGCCAAACAACCAGTCTCATTCTGTATCGTAGTAAAGCTATCGTCACATTCAACTGGCCATGGATACATTTCTTGTAGACCAGCAAATCTATTGTTATTAATATAAATGTCTGTTGGTCCTGCTTCCATTATAGCCATCTCGCATAGTAACTTAGCATACTGTGGTGTAATAACATAAGCATGAGCACCAGGAAGATATTGTTTTGATACCAAAGGACCTATGCCTAGTTGAGGAGTTTTAAACTTACCATAAGAAGGCTTACCTATATTAATAATGCCTCTAGGATATGGTATGCGTATAGGTGCGACTGTAATGGCATCGTGTTCAAATATAATGATTGGTTTATTCAGAACAATACATTTTTTCCATAAAGACATATGTGACAGAAAGGCAGAAACACATCTATCGTATCTCGAATACTTTTCCATAAAACTTCTTAATGGTATTTTCCATTTATCAGCCAAACTAAATGGTTGATCTTCTGGTGTAATAGCAGTAAATACTTCTATTTCATGATCAGGGTTATGTCTCTTAAATGATGCACAACATCTCTGAGCCATTTCCACAGATTTATTCTCACTCATTATTGTAATTACAAAAGCCTTCATAATGTAGTTGTACTCCTAGTACGTTGAATGTCTGTATAGTATTTCTTTGTAACACCAAGATTAGATATAATCTGTCGACACATAATTGCATCATTAGGCCATAATCCAAATTTATATGATGCTTTCATAAGAGCTTCAGCTCCATCTGGTGTAAGTATATATGCGCTATTTCCAGCTATACCTTGAGGTACAAATGTATTATCAATTACAGGGCAAGATTGTAAATCATTCTTACTACTCTGAACAGTATTATGGAACACTTGAGCTTTACGTGTTGCACCAAGTGGTGAGTTCAGACCAATAATATCATAGCCTCTATTTAAATACTTATTAGGATCAAGTTTATGTTTAAATATAGCATCGTGTTCAAGAACTATAATAGGTTGATTTCTTGTAGAACATAGATACCATAACCTAAAGTGACTTAGAGAACAGCCTACACGTGCTAGTCTATTTGCAGTCTGATAGGCAGACTTCTTTAAACCTGAAGCAATATCATGTAACTCACCTTCCCAAGGCCAGTTCCATTTTAGTTTATAATCACTCAAAGTTTTCTCTGCTATGTCTGGTGTTGTAGCCCAAAACTTCTCGACAGAAAAATCATTACTCTTATTCCATGATGATTCAATACAAACTTGTGCGGCATTTTCTGATACAGTATTACCGCCTATAGTAATAACATAAGCTCTCATTAAATTCTCTTAACAACTGTGTAGCCTACATTTTCAGTGCCACGTTCAATAATCTCAAAAGGGTTTAATCTACAAAACTCAACGATACCTTCATATAAAGAAGGTACTGCAGAAGTATCATGGAATACAATATATCTTTTTGCAAACTTAGAATGCAATTCTAATTCTTTTTCCATGTGCTGTCTCTTGTGTACAGAGTCAATAAGCATTACATCACACACTTTACCAATAGCACCAAGTCCTAGTGAATTTGTTTCTTTTACAACTAGATCAATATCATTATTTTTACAATACTTAGAAGCAATAGGAGCTAGGAACTTACGATACTTACCCATGTCAATATCAATTAATTCCATATATTCTACACCAGTTTGCATTACTGCAGCTGCAGTACCACCTTGATGTGTACCAATTTCTTTATATGAAGTACAGCCTTCTTTATTAAAAAGATTTACTAAAGCATCATGTTGAGCGCAGTAATCATCTCCGTGTGCAGCTTCTTGTTGTGACCGTATTTCACTATAAAATTCATTTAAGGTTGTTACGTGACCTAGTTCAGCATTAATCATAAATTTAATTTTCCTTTTAGTTCTTCTACATTCTCACCAGCAGAAGGTAGTTTATCTTTTAAAAAGAAATGGACAAAATGGCAGTTCTTTATCTTATCATCTGGGATAGCTGTATACAATCCATTCCATTCATAACCTAAATGTTGTACCTTTATATTCTTAGAGCGTATAAAACAATTAAGCAATGTCTGATCTGTTGACCATTTCCATGCTCCTAAACCATCAATAAAATCTTTAAAGACAGGTTGCATAAGCCACTCTTTTGGTGATAGTCCACCAAGGTATTTACTAAAGGAATTATTCATAACCATCATACCCATATTCATAAACGGTGCACCATATGGGTGATTAAAATCAAAGTGTTTCTCAAACTTACCATATTGCATGCGAGAATAGTTACGAATTTTAGAACCATACTGTGGTGTAACCGGCATCTCACGTTCATATACACCAGCAAAATCTGTTTCTGGTTTTAGTTCTTTAAAAATATCTGGAGCTGTATCTTTAATATAGATGTCTGCATCAATAATAGCAATCTGATCATATCTATCAAAGTATTTAAATGCATTCTCTTTCTCATAGATAGGTAAAAAGCCACCATACTTTTCGTATGACTCTTTACTTCTATTCGTAACAAATGGATCTGGTTTAATTTTAAGAACAGGTACGTTAAGTTGTATGTAGTCAGCACCAATTCTTTTTGCATATGCTTCTACACTATCAGTACACCAATCATATAGCCTAGATGCTTTACCAGTGTAGACTTGATATATCATTTTTTTCATTATATAACCTATTTTTTAGGAGTGTCGCTTTTACCTTTTGAGTATGCCTGTGAACCAAAGAATACGCCAACAATACCAGCAACGGATACAAAGTATGTAGCAGACATAGTACCTAGTACCTTTGCAGCTTCTAAGCCTCCGAGAGCAATTGCACCCATAACAGCAAAGGGATATAGAAGCATGCCAAACAAAGCAAACCAAGTCATGGCTCTTTGAGCGTCTTCTTTCTTATCTTCATTTTCAAGGCGAATCATTCTCTCGTGTTGTGCAAACTCTGCGTCAGTGACTATTCCATCACCGTCTTTGTCTGCAGCTTCAAATATCGAGCCTTTTTCTAGTGTCTTGCCCATCGTGTTCTTTCAATATACTCTCCGCTATTTCAAGTGCACGATCATAATGTTTGCGGAATCTATTTTTCTTATACCCTTCATTGACGAAGAATACAAGGCTATTTATATCACTATTGTGGTTAGGTAAATCATATTTTTTACCAAACGCAACGATTGACTCAAACTCAGTTCTTAGATTAAGTGTAGTGAAGATGTTCATAAAGGCTTTTTTCTTTCTTCTGCATGATATAGTTCAATAGTTTCTAATAGTTTTGGCGCCCATTCATCTCTATGTTCTTTAAATACTACAGGCTGTTCGTTATCAACATCCATAATAGTTACAAGATTTGTAATAGGCATACCAGTGCGTTCTTCCCACATTATAGCATATGCGGCTTCTTGTTGAAAGTAGTTTGTTACCCATTCGCGCTTTTTTAATTTACGTGATGTTTTAAAATCAATAATACTAGGCACTCCATCAAACACACCAACGCAGTCAACCCTACCAGCAACTCCAAGATATTTAGAGTACAGAGGGCATTCTTGTTCGTAGATAACACTAAGGCGTTCGTCGAGAATAGGCTGCAAGTTTTTCCAACTTTGTATTACATCAAATGTATATTTAGTTAGATCAACTTCATTATCAAGATACTTCTCAACAATATCATGAACTGCCGTACCTCTTGTGGAAGCACGGTGTGATATTTTATTAGCTTCAACTTCGCCTACTCTTTGTCGCCACTTTTGTATGGAGTCTCGACTAAGTACTGAGAGTACAGTGGTGATACTAGGATATCGGTTACCTTCTGGATCGATATATGTTCTGCCACTGGGTAGGGTAATTGCTTTAAGATCATCATATCCTAAGTCAACCTTTTCGTGAATAAATGTTTTCATAATAATTAGAAGTTTCCTTGCATCTCCTTGGTCATAATATAGTCTCTAACAATACCTGACCTAACTATGTCTTTCCAGTCAAAGTTAATTGTACTGAAATCTTTTAGTTGTTCAATTAGATTAATAAATTTAGGCAGACCATCACGCTCATCTTCAAAGCGGAAGTCTGATTGATGGAAATCACCGCAGAATATAATCTTACAGTTTTCACCAATTCTTGTGATTACAGAATCCAATTCATGGAAGGTTAGGTTCTGCATCTCATCTACAATTATAATAGTATCTCTAAACGTCACACCTCTTATAAAAGATGTCGATTCAAAGTCTATTGCATTAGCTACAGTTAGTTTCTGCCATGCTAGTTTATCTTGGAAGATTTCTGTAAGAATGCCACGATACGGTGCTGTATAAGCATCTTTCTTTTCTTCCTCGTTGCCAGGCAGAAATCCAATATCACGTGTAGGTACGATTGATCTTACGATAGTAAGTTTCTCATACTCTGTCTCTTTATCTAATACATCTTCAAGACCAAGTGAGATAGCCAAGAATGTCTTACCAGTACCAGCTGAACCAGACAAGATAAGATTGTCACCCTCGTCCCACGCTTCTACAGATAGCTTTTGATTTTCTGTAATAGGAGTAAACTCAGCCATATCATCAATACGGAGCAACATACTCTTTGTAGTTTTTCTACTCATGTTTTTATATTAGCCCCTTCACCAGCATGCGCTTTCATATTTTTTAACAAGTCTTTATATCCGTCACTTGTTTTTCCTAGATTTGTTCCCTGCTGACTTACTATTTTTGGTGTGCTTGGCACTAGCTTTAGGTTTGGATTTTTTTCTAGGTGACTTTGGAGTTCCGTCCACGACATTATCACATCGTGTCTTTCGTCCTTTTGATTTTTTAGGGTGTAGCTTGGCATTAAATAGTTTCTTCCATGAGTTCCAATTATCTTCAACATTGTATCTATACATGACTTTCCATTGCCTATGTTTACCGGCTCCGGACCAAAGTCTTATAACATGGTTACCCCTCTCACTTACTTCTAATCGAAGCCAAGTTCCTGGAGATTTAGGGTCACCAAATTTTATTTCTTCAACAACTGTATACTCAAGCTGCTCGAACATTAAACCACTCCGGTATATCACGCTTAGTCCAAGCCATTGTAAAACGGTCTTGTTTAGTTTGATAAAAGGCTTGGTATGCTTTTATTGGATCACCAAGGGCAATACATTCTGGATAGTCTGCCATTGCAAGTCTGAATGGTGTTCTATCATTACTGTAGTTAGTCATTACAGGTGGACGTTTAAGTAAGCCACGCATCTTAGTGTCTGTAGCATGTACTTTACCATACCTATAAGTATATTCGTCACACAAAGCAATAAAGTGTTTGTAGTGCCAATTGTAATTAGAATTAGTTTCGCAAGTCCATACGGTACAAGGGTGATAGTGATGAACTGCCTTGTATAGATTTTCTTCTAGGTATGGATCTTGGTGTACATAGTATTTAACCATGCGTTTACCAGATTTAGATGGGCGTGTTTCCATATAACCATCTAGCATTCTGTGTGCTGTAGATAGCATCTGAGCTGACTCTACAATCATTTTGACTACATGTTTATCGCACTGTAGTTGTGCTGAGACCACTGGGTCTTTGTCTAGGATAAAAATATTCATGATATACCATCTCCACCAAAATTAGTTTATTTATTATACCATACCTTGGTGGAGATGTAAACCCCCTAATTTAATTAATTTGCACGTTGATTGTTTACCACTGTAAGGACGTCTTCGATATGTTGGTCAATGAACTGTTGTTTCTTAGAGACCTTGTGAATGAGATCACTTCTGCCTTTCTTTTCAAGTTTCTTGATATATGAGCCTAATTCTCTCGAATCTTTTCTTAGACGTTCAATTTGTGCTGAAATCATATTTTTAGTTTCCTTAATGCAAAAAAGGCCAACACTGCAAGCAATGGGCCTTTGAAGTTGAGTTATGATGTACTTACTACTCATCTCGGAGTAAGCCAGGATAGGCTTCATTTACAATGGGCCTAGTTAACTGTCTTACAGGTTTCTCCTTATTGATCATAGATATTACAAGTTTAGCATCATTTGGATCAATCGATTCAAGTAGGCCAATAAACATTTTTTCTCGTTTTACTTTGGGCAGCCTGTCGCCTGGCCCTCCTTTGACGAAGTTAATAAAACTTTTGTGCCTTTTAAAAAGATTTGATGGTGTGCTTTCTGGGCGATTTGGTACATAAGGCGGAGTGCCTCCTGGTAGATTAAACTCTACACTGGTATCCATAGTGCCTCTAATAATGTCCTTGAGAGCCCAAGTTTCGTTTTGTTGCAGAATCCTTATACGGTCTGCTTTTGTTCGGGCCTTGTTATACTCTTCAAGAACCTCATATACAAGTTTCATAAAATAAATTCTCCTACACTTTCAATCAGTAATTTACATCGTTTCTGAATAAGATAGTTAAGAACCTTACCTTTATTAGATGATGGATCCTGACTATCATAGGTATTTATAATATTATTAACCACAGGAGCCGGTGTCTCTGACAAGTCAATAAGTTTCTTATTACGCAGATAGTTACGATAAACCTCTTCGCCAAGCGCCATAGGATCGTCGAGGAGTGCTTCTCTTTTCTTGGCAGATAAGATACTCTGTCTCCTGCTCTCTAAAAAAACATTATCATCAGACATAACATTAGGAACGCCATCACCTGAGTCGCCTTTAAGGATTTTATTGGCTAACTCTAATTTAGGGTTCTTTTCTACAACAAGTTTCTTAGTGAGAGGAGAATACTGTCGGACGTTCTTATGAACTTGTAACTGTTTAAAGTCACCATCTGCAGATATAATCATTACTGGTTCATAGCGACCAAACTCTTGTGTCGACATAGCAATATGAGCAATAGAATCGTCAGCTTCGCAACCATCTTGATGTACTACCTTATAAGGAAAGTTATCTCTGATCTCATCTCTGACCATACCAATAATACGGAAGGCTTCAGTCCAGTCAATGGACGATTCCTCTCGGTTCTTCTTGCGCTTTACCTTGTAATTAGGAAACACATCCTTACGCCAGTTGTTCATACCATCGGCAACAATAACCATCTCGCCATATTCTTTACCAAACTTCTGACGATACATACGAATAGAGTTAAGGATCATATGACGGATCATATTCTCATCAACTGCTACTTTCTGTACCACAAAATTGCCAATAGCAATTGCATTATAATCAAGTAATATCATTACCAACACTTCCAATCTCTGTTAACATTTTCGTTATATTCCCAACCAGCATTATATTCTTTTATCTGTTCGGGTGTCATATTCTCCAGCTCAACAACTTCTGAACTATGAGTATCGCCAGCAAAGAAATGAGGGCGAGATGACCGGCGATAGTAGTTATCCATTAAACCTCTATCGAACGGACCACCATGGCGGACCGTTTCTGATTCATTAAAGGTAACATCATATATAGTACCTTCATATTCAAAGTATTCAGGATCTGCCATTATTAATTCTCCAAACTTTATAAGCCCTGATAGTTAAATCAGTTTGTGCCAAAGGGGCACGTTGAATGAACTCGATGAGTTGATCAAAGTCCATTCCGAGAAATTTACACTGTTTATTTAAAACAGTCATTGCACCTTTAATTTGCATATTACGCTACCTCCTGAAAACCAAAGTTAGAAACAACAAACCTAGAACCATCTTCATCTTCGATGATGTCACCGATTGAGATAGAAGCCATAGGTGTGTTAAAAGGACCACGGTCGATAGCTGACTCAGGGCCAACATTACCGATATGAAATACTTGATCCATGCTGTTAGCTTCGATCATGCAAACTTTGCCATAATGACCATCAGTCCAAGCATCATCTGCTATATTAGCAATGCCTGTACCATCAAAGTCAAACTGCATATCTCTTTTAGCTTTATATGCTGCATTAGGTTGCTCTGCATTTACAGCAGCGATATCTGATTTTGAAAGAGTGATTTGGTAAACTGAATATTTCATAATGTAGTTCCTTAGTTATTGTTTCTATAATCAATATAACACATATGAATACAGATGTAAACAACTAATTTGCTTTTTTTACAATTATTTTTAAAATAACGCTAAAGTGTATCTTTTATGTTACACTTCCATAGGTCTTCAAAGTCTTTCTGACAATTGACTAGACGTTCGTGGTTATTCCATAATCTTTTAAAATAACTATTGAACATATTTTCTATATCATTAGATGAATATGTTAATGGTATTAAATGACCTTTGACTGCATAGAATATCTCATTCTGTCTCTTTGTCCCGTTCGTCAATAAACTTCTCCTTTAGGTGGCCAACATGTTTGGCATGGATTTTTAAACCAATAAATTCATTATAGTATGAATCGTCAAAGAGAACATTTCTTTCAAATTGTTCCTTTGCTTCATAATAACTCATTTCTCCTTTGGACGTACATAATCTAAGTATACGCCTTTCCCACCGTTCTGGATCAGACGCCTCAACGAGTAACTTTATTTCCTCGTTAGAACCATAGTATGTCTTCCAATCAGATTCCTTCTTTACAACTCTTTTTCTTTTCTTACCCTTTAACGGTTGTAGGCGCCGTGTAGACCAGAAGCCTTTTTTGCCTATATACTTTTTCCCGTTAGCGGTATCATTGACTTCATATACAAATCCCACCCAAGTGGCTAACGCCTCCGGGGTGGGATCAAAAGTTTGTTCTTCAAATAGCCACATAATATATCCTGTTCAAGTTAGAACTATTTATACGGCATTAGTCCTCGTAGTCCTCAAACATTTCTTCATCTATGTCTATCGGATGCCCACACATAGGGCAGTGTTCCGGTATATCATCAGAATGCATTACTTCAACTACACAATGCGCCTCACACATTGGACACTCTATCTCGTGGTGTTTACTGCTCAATTTATTCTCCTATGCTTCACACGCTGCACAATTCATAATATCTCTTACCAATTCTTGAGCAGGGTTAGCTGATCTTTGATAGTAGAATGTTTTGACACCTAGCTTCCATCCTTCTATAATCAATGCATTTACATCTTTAGCTGGTACATCAGGGTGGATTAGAATGTTTAAACTTTGTGCTTGGTCTATATATTTCTGCCTTGCAGCAGCTTGTTGAACAATGACCAATGGTGATATTTCTGAGAATGTTTTAAATACATCTTTTTCACTTTGTGACAAGAAGTCTAGTTGCTGTACAGAACCACCATGTTTAAGAATATCCATCCAAGTGTCAACATCATCTTTTTCGTGTAGTGCTAATACTTCTTTTAGATATGGGTTACGATAAGTAAACTTACCTTTTGCCAAATCTTTAGTAAAGTAATTAGATGCCAATGGTTCGATAGATGGTGATACTTGACCTAGAATAAATGATGAGCTTGTAGTAGGAGCAATAGCACAAGTAGTAAGATTGCGCATACCATATCCTAGCATACCTTCTGGTTCACCATATTCTTCTGCTAGTTCTTGTGATGCTAACTTAGCACGTTCATCAATAAACTTACTGATCTCTGTTGCTTTAAGATGTGCTTCAAAGGACTCAAACGGAATCATATTAGATTGTAGATAAGAATGCCAGCCAAGTTGACCTAGACCAAGAGCACGCCAACGAAGTGCAAAGTTATATGCAGACTCCATAAACGGAATACCTTGTGTCTTATCAATATATTCTTCCATTACAGCATCTAAGAAATAGATCATTGTCTCGACAGCATCCGTATCTTTCCACTCGTCATACGTTAACAAGTTCATAGATGCTAGGTTACAAACAAAAGATTCATCTTCATTAGAAGGTAGGCAGATTTCAGAGCATAGATTAGATGCCCAGATTTTAATATTGTTATCACGCAAGACACGTGGTGCATTATTGTTTACTGTATCTTTAAAGAACAGATAAGGATAGCCACTCTCACGACGTTTACGCAAGATACGAGCCCACAAGGTTCTCTTATCTCCGTCTCCATCAATCATAGATTGCATCCACTCATCACCAATACAAACACCTAGGCTCATATTAATAATAGAAGAACCTTCCTCACGACACTCTAGGAACTCCATAATATCTGGCGACTCAACATCAAGATAGCCAGCAAAGGATCCTCTACGAACATTACCCTGTGCAACAACATCGACTGTTGTTTCGGTTAAGTTCATAAAGTGTACAGGTCCATCAGCAGTTCCACCAGATTTGATTGGCTCACCCCGTGGGCGAAGCGCACCATAGTAGCCAGAAGTGCCTGCGCCCATCTTGGTCTGCATACCAACTTCTGCAGTTTTCTTTAGAATGGACTCCATGTTATCATTAATAAAGACACCATTACAAGAAATAGGCAAACCTTTCTTAGTACCAAAGTTTGACCATACAGGAGATGACAGAGAATAGAAACCACGACTCATATAGTCATAGAACTTGTCTGCAAAACCTTCACTATCTAAAATTATCTCTGCTGTCTGAGCAATATTTCTTACTCTTTCTTCGACAGTCATATTTCCGTCAATGTAGCCACGGGATAAAAATACCCGTGACTCATCGTTAGCCCATTCAAAGCCCATTATCTACTCCTTAAAATAGGTCGTCAGCTGAAATGCCTTGACCTTTTGCATATTCAACAGGACGTTTCTGGAAGAAATCAGTCATGTTGGCTCCATATAGTTCTTCGTCGAACCAGAATGTTTGATCAACTAATTCTTGATCATACTTAATTTCACTATTATCAAAACCAATAGCATCAATTGAATCTGCCATGCGCTTTGCAATAAATGATTTAAGAATATCAGCACTCAGACCTGGTGCGGAATGTCCGTCCATAATCCAATCAATCACTTTGCTTTCTGCTTTAAGTGAGTCGATACATTCTTGTTGTACACGTGCTTCCAATTCTTTATCAAACAACTCAGGGTATTCTTCACGGAGTGTTTGAATTAGTTTAATACCTACTTGTGCGTGTAGCATCTCTTCGTTACGTGTATATTGTACTTGCTGAGCACAATCTTTCATTACTGCTTTGTTACGGTTCATATGCATAATGATATAGAATTGACTAAACAGACTTACGTTTTCAACAAAGAGTGTAAACAACATAATAGAATAAATGTATTGTTTACGTTCGTCTTTATAAACTTTTTTATTATATTTGCGCAAGTAATTAACTCGCCCTTTGATTACATCTACATTAAGGTTCTCTTCGAACACGTGTGTAAGATGTAGCACATCAAGAATTTTCTCATAGGCCATATTATGGATAACCTCTGAGTTGGCCATTGCATAACCTAAGTCTTTAATTGATGGATGTGGTAGATGATTTCCTACATCAGCCCAGAAAGATTTTACTGCAATCTCAATCTGGCCAATGGCAGACATTGTCTTAACAACAACTTGTTGCTCTGCTGGTGTAAGATCATTTTTAAATTGTGAATAGTCGGACCGAAAGTTGAACTCCTCTGGTGTCCAAAAGCCTTTCCAAATTGCCTCTATGAATTGTTTGGTCCAAGGATAGAGGTCGGGCTTTCGTGCGATTTGCTCCGTAAATAGCATATATTACTCCGTGAAAATATGGATAAGGGAAATACCTTATCTCAGTAGGTAGTATTATATATCATATCAGGTTTCTTGTAAACAGCTAAATGTAGTAAAATGTAACAAATATTTTCTAAATATTGTATCTTTTTTTGAAACTGTCTTATTCTTCTTTTTCAGCCTCTTCAGGTTCTTTAGGAGCTAGTGCTTCCTCATAGTAACCAACGATTGCTTGCTCATCTTTAATGTATCTGCGAAGGTCACCAATACCAATTGCAAGGTTTTCATACCCTTTTGGTGTAATAGCAAAGAGAACACCTGAACCAGTAGATGCTTCAATCTCAGCAATCTTTGCTTCCATATTTTCAGGCGTTATAATAAACCATTCCACAGGTGGAAACTGAACACCCTTAGGTGGTTCTTGAATAGGAATTCTTTGTTCGACGTATTCAGTCTTTACTGCTACTATCGGTTCCGCTTGATTCCCCAGACACCCCATCAGCATCAGCGGCGATAGGAGCAGGAGATGTTTCGCTTTCAATTCTTTTGATAAGTCTGTTAACCGCATTGTTCACTCTTTCTTCCAAGCCTTCTGGATCTTGGATTGCTTCCATAGTTAGATCAATTTTAGCCAATACGCCTCTTAGTTTATCGAGGTGTTTTGACGATTGTTGTAACCTCTTAGTAAGATTACGATTTAATTCTTCATTTCTTTTAGCATCAGCTTCCATAGTCTCAACTGTATTCTGTAGAGTTTCTGCTACATTTACTAGCTTGACATTATTCTCTCTGAGTGTAGCTATCGTTGCTTGTGTAGAATCATAGTAATATTTTCCAGCATAGCCAATAGCAGCCATCATACTGAGAATAAAAAGTGCAATATAAAGTTTAATCATTCTGCTGTATAAACTTACGGAACCTTTTAAGGAGAACCGGTTGTCTATCCTTTCTTCGACGCTTATCTGTTACAGATATTTCTTTTACTCTCGGACCTGTATTAGGAGCCATATCAACACCACCATGTGCTATTGAATTTGTTGGCGCATCTTCTTTAACTTTTTTCTTCATCTGATTAGTTCCCCTGCGGTAACGTATATGTTCTGCATAGATTTTAAATGTGTCACTTCATAGATGTCTAAACCTAATACATCACCAACAGGATAACAGTTCTCTGGTATCCGCACCTGATCTCTTGTTCTTACTAACTCTTCGCAGTTCTTGTTTATAACCTTATCACCATTTACTCTATAGACACCTGGCGATAATTGTTTTTCTTCTAACATAAACCATTCGTTGTTCTCAGCTAGTAGATCAAGTGGATCAATATTGCTTTCTCTTAGAACCTTATCAAAGTTACTTACGCCATATTTTTCTCGCATTAAGTAAAGAGCAGCTGCATAAGAACCAAGTTTCTTGCCAGGGATTAGTTTCTTAATATTAAACACTAACCTATGAAATGTATTATAGGCAGATGATTCTTCTTTTGAGATAGGCTTTTTAAGTTTCTTGCCTTTAGCATCAATAAGACCTAATTCAAATGCTGTAGTCTTATCAAACGGCGTAGTAAGCAACCTGAGAAATCTCAGGGTGTAAACCAAATCACCTGCTCTTGATAAAAGTCCCATTTAAATATTCCTTAGTGCCTGTACTACAGTCTCGTCCATAGTTACATCCGTTATTTCCGTATTATCAATCATTCTTAGATATATGAGAAAAGGTTTAATGATAGGCCATTGAGGGTTATCTAATCTTATCTTTAACATCTCAACAGTTGGCTTAATACCAAATACGTTGTGAAGTACGATAAGGTGATTTAGAATAAGACGATCTGCAAGATAGCCTGTCTCAATATACCTATTCACTAATCTCTTTACATATTTGAACCTTTTAAGGTCCTCTATGAATTCATCGTGATCTGCACCAAGTGGATTATAGTAATGCTTTGCTGCATATAGAGGAATGTTATCCTCAGTCAATTCAATATTCATGATACCTCAAACTTTGTTACTCTTTTAGCATTGTGCCTTTCAAAGTATCTATCAAAGTTTTTTTACTCTTTCTACGATCAAGTTCAATGCCATGTTTACGACCTACTTGTTCAAGCTCGGTTTTGCTCATATCTGCTAAATCATCATCTACATCTACATAGATATTGTCATTAGAAGTTAACATGGTAGCTGTAGGTGCGATAGGAGCTGGTTCAGCTTCTACCAATACTTGAACACCATTATACTCATCAATTTGTTCTTGAGTAAGTTTAGCAGGTTTAAGAATTTCTGGTCTTACATGATGCTTCCAACCTTTAAGAGTTGGAATAGCATTTGGACACCAGCCTGGGGCTTTAATCATTTACATTTTTCCTTCTGGTTTATCAGCCACTTTATCACCCTGTTTATTATCACCTGGACGGAGTGGAGCAGCTTTCATTGGGTTAGCTAATGCAGATGCATTCTTTTTGATTGCTACTGCGATATCAACTTTATCACTTTGTTTCTTTTCATCACTTTTTTCGTGATCATCAACAAAGTCTTTTGAGCCTTTTGAATCTTTTGCATCAATTTCTTCAGGCTTTTCTGCATCTTTCTTAGGAGCCATTGCTTTTTCTAAGATACGTGCATATACTGGCCATTTCGGTTCTGTCATTTCATTACCTTCCTTTACACCTGCAGCAAGAGGTTTTGCACTCATAGGCTTTGTTGCCTTAAGTTTACTAATACCTGCTTTGGCTTTATTCAAACGATTTCTATCATTTCTTTTCTTTGTCATTTTCTTTAGCTTTGCTTGAGCAGCATCAGCTCTGCCAGAAACAGAAAATCTATTAACAGCTTTCTTTACACCTTTACCTGCAAGGCTAGCTGCACCTTTGGCTAGTGTACCAAGGATCTCATCTAATTGCTCATTATCCATTGCTTCTGAGATAGAATCCAAATCTTCGATAGACATATCTTCAAGTTGCTCAAAGGTATATGACTCATTCTTTTCCATTTTTGGTTCTTCTTTGCCTTTGCCAGGATTCATCACAGCTGTATCATCTTTTGATTTAGCTTCTTTTGCAGATGGACAATCCTTAGCATGGTTCTCCATAGAACCTTCACATTTAGGACAAGGTGTTGTTTTATCTTCAGCTTCATCCATTTTCTTAGAGATAGCTTTACGACGTTTATGTAGATACTTATCTGTTGAATCTGTATCGCCATCGTTATCAATATCTTTATCATCACGATCAGCATGCTTACCTTTTAGTTCCTTTTTATCAACAGGATCCATGGCTTCTTTTGATTCTTTCTTTTTATCCCAAGGTGCCTTAGGTAATGTTACTGCAGCTTTACCAGCAGGTGTTGCCGCAGACGCTTTTGATAAGGCCTTTTGGTTAGTCATTTTTTTATTTTCGTTGACTTCAGCATATCTAGCCGCCAACTTTGACATTATGTCGCTCATTTGTGTCTCCTTACATCCAAAGTTGAGCTGCGATTGCACTCCCGATAGCTACGATTGCTACCCAGAATAGTTTATTTATAGTATGTACTGTACGTGAGTTATCATCGCACATCTTTTCAATTACATCTAATTTAGCTGAGAACTTATTCATTCGTTCCCATGATTTGTTTCGATAGTCGTTATATGCGTCCATCTTTTCTTCAAAACGAGCAAGTGCTACTAACACTTCGCTCATTTGATCTAATTTTTCTTCAATACGATCTAGCCGTTTGTTGGTAGTTGTATCAGGCATAACTAACACTTCCATCGTTTTAGTGACATGGCTTTCCGTGTTGGTCTGCCTTTTTCATCTTTCATAGGCCCTTTCATTCCACTCATACGAGCACAGAATGATTTCCTACGTCCAGCTGCTTTACTACCAGCTTTTACTTTACCTGTCACAGGTGCTTGAAGATTGCTACCAGTTTTTCTATTAATAGCATCTCTGCCTTTTTGAGTGAGACCGGCACCTTTTTCTGTAGCTCTGTAATGGCCTTTGCCATCAGCTCCACGTCCCTCACAAAATTGTTTAAACTTAATCATTCTACATAACCTTTATCACCAGGTTTTTTATTATGATTAAAAACTTTCTTACCAAGTGGTGTTAGATTGCCTTTTTTATCATACATCTGATTAACAAGTTTCTTTTCTTTTGCAGTTAATTCTGTGATAGGTTCAACACTCTCACTTGTACTTTGAGCATGCTTAATCTGAGCATCTGTAGGTGCACCTTTAGCACCTTTAGCTCTCATCTTTTCTCCACGTGCTTTCTTAGCAGCAATGTTTGCCCAAAGGCCATTGCCTTCTTTGACTTCTTTCCAGCCCATCTGAAGGTATGTTCTTAGCTCTTGCTTGTTAACCATTCTTTCGCCTTTACCACTCTTGGCGATTTTAATATTACGCTTTTCATCAAGCTCAACACTTTCTTTAGATAGTGTCTTTACTTTACCTTTATGTAAATGACGAACAACTTTCTTGCCGTTTCTATCTTTAAGGGTAACAATATGACCACCTGCAGGGTGCGGCTTACGAGATACCATAGTCAGTGCTTCATCTATTTCATCTACAGATTCCATAATTTTATTAGCATCTTTTCCTAAAATATCTTTTAATTCAAATCTTAGATCAGCAACTGGGTCATCACCAAGGTTGTTTTTCTTAGAAGTTTTAGTGTTCCATTTATCCATATTGCTTGGATTAAAATCATCTAATGTATGAAAGAACTGATTGAGAAGGTTCTTGTAGTCTCTCATTTTATTAGCAGGGACATCTTTCTTCATCTTTTTAAGTTCAGCATATGCTTTTAACCAAGCAGTCTTTTTATTATAGGTGCTTTTATTCAGAATACCTTCATTTACGGATTCAGAATTAATGCCAGTTTTCTTTCTAAAAGATGCTAAATCTTTTCCAGCTGCATCTTTTCTTTTCTTGGCAGCAGCTGCATCTTTTTGATTATCTGAATGCATCTTATTAGTATCGATGCCTTTTTTCTTTAATAGTTGATTGAACCTAGCACGTCCAAATGCTTCTCTTTGTTTACCCATTTTTATAAATCCGTATCGTGATTAAGTTTTTTACCTGATTTCTTTTTAACAATATATGCATTTACTCTTGCATGACCCCATTGTTGAGGAGTTGTGCCAGGACGGTGGCCAGTTTTCCAAGCGGCTACGCCTCTATTATAAATCTTTTTTAGTTTACCTACGCTGTAGCCAGACTTTTTAGCTTTATCCGCAAGAGATTTGCCAGCATCTTCTATAATATATTGGTTAAATTTTAGCATTAATCATCTCCGAACATTTGCTTGAATCGTTTAGTATATTTACTTGGTTTAGTTTTAGCTTTTTTATCACCAGGAGCTGGTGTATAAGCACTGTTATCATCATCAGCTTTCTTAGCATTCTTTTTAAAGTGAGCATCACGTGCAACCTTAGTTGACTTCTTGAGTCCTTTGTGGTAATTAACTGGCTGAGAACCTTTGCGATCACCAATATCAGGATCTTCTGCATTTTTCTTTTCATTCTGACCAGGTGTAGCTTTCTTCATATGCTTTACTGAAGCATCAGTTCCATAATCATATTTAGCTTCTTCTGCAATCTTTTCTACTGAATCTAACCATTGTCTTGTCTTGCGATTAGATGTCTCAACAATAACATAGTTAGCACCTAACACTGTTATAGTACCAACTTCGTCAGTTTTCTTGATGATAACCTCATCACCTTCTTTAAATAATTCACCAGCAACAAAGGCTTCACGCTCTTTTGATACTGAAGCAAGTTCAACATGATTTTTAAATGATGCTTCTTCCTTAATATTCATACCAGTTCTAATGCTGTTAAATAGTTTCTTAGCGTCACTGTTAGATATAGCTTTTGGTAAACCTTGACCAAATGAAGTAAAGTCATTTGCTTTAGCTGCAGCTCTCATCTTAGATGCAGACATACCAGAAACACCTTCAGCATCAGGGTCTCTTTCTCCGGCAGATATTACTGTAATTTTTTCAAAGTTATAGAACCCGTGACGAGCTTTAGTGCCATTATATTTCTTTAATAGAATATCAAACTCACGTATACGATCTGAACCAACAACCATAACAAGCTGTTTAAAACCTTCATCATATAAAGCAACTGCCACATCCATGGCAGACTTAACTTTCTTATTGATAAGAATTTGTCTTGCATGTTTAGGAAACATCTTCCTTGCAATCTTAATCTTATCCATATACTTTAGAGGATTCTTTGATTTATCTTGAGATTGTGATAGGTACACACGATAAGGATTTCTTCCAGCTTTAGATGCTAGTGAATTCAATAACTTTTCATGACCAATCGTAGGAGGATTCATTCGTCCGAACGTAAAGTAAACGGACCTTTCCTCTTCAACTAGATACTGACTAAAACTTGGGACACTCATTATCTACCACGTTTCCTTGCGATTTCTTTTTTACGAACGTCTTTAATCAATTTCTTTGCTATCCGATTAATACGTGGCTTCATTTTATCTAAGCGTTTTTCCATTTCAGCTTTACGAGCATTAGTTAGATCACCTTTAGGAATACCCTTAGTGATCTTACGAACCATTTGGTTTCTTGCTGCTCTCTGAGCACGCTTCTTTAACTTATCGTGACTTGCTATTCTATTTGCAGCTTTTTTGCGACCAATAGCTAACTTGGCTTTATTCTTACGGAGACTAATAGCTCTTTTTCTTCTCTGCATAATAGATAGTGCTTCATCTACACCATCGCCGCAACAATCGCAATCTGGTTTAGGGTTAGCTTTATCGCAACCACAGTTTTCGCAAATATCTTTTTCTTCCAAGAATGTCTTAAAATTCTTCATCTTATCTTCCTGACTTTTCCCATCCTTTAACAACATTGGGTGAAAAGTTGTTGTATGAAAATTCCATACGATCAACGATTTTCACTGCATCACCACCAAGCTTGTCGATTGCAACATAGCCTTCTGCACCAACGGTTTTAAATCCGTCTTTAGTCTTAACAAAAGCCTTAGTATTACTCAACTGGTTAAGTCTATTTATAAGTTTTAATTTAGCAAGTACCATTAACTTCTGTAATTCAAACATTTTTGTTAAATTTTGTTTATTTTTATCTGAAAAGAATTCAAGTGTCGTACTTAACTTATCTCGTTGAGTGTTTTTACCTCTCTCGGATTTTCTTTTGTTGATTTCTTTACCAAACCTAAGTTTAATCCAACGTATAAGCATGGCAGTATGCCGTGATGTATCCTTGACAATCTGTCCTTTTCTAACATACTTATTGTTGAACTGTTCGATAAGTTGTGCAAGGTCTTGCTTTGATTCAAGTTCTTTGAGTGTGCTACTGGAGATTTGGTTGAATAGCTTACCGCACTCACTGAGGTACTTATTAACTTCATCTGTTTCCTTCTTTGACATAGTAAACTTTGTCATATCTCTTAGCATGGCGTCTTGTGACCAGACATTCTTTGTAAACTTAAAAGCAGACACGTCGACTCCGTAACTGGCTTTAAGGGAGGCAAAGTCGTTACCTGTATATGTGGTATGCCATACGACACCAATTTTGGCTGCTTTAATTGCCTTTGCTGATTCACTTGCCACAGAGACAGCATAAACAATAGTATTAGGATGGAAAGTAAGATACGCTTCACGATTAATTTTTTCCTTCTTTACATCTCCAGAACTAAACAAAAAGTCGCCCTGTACAATACCTTTAATACCTAGTGCAGGCAAATATCTAAGAGCCTCTTTGAGCTTAACAGCTAGGTCTCCATCTGTATCTGCATCTACATCAGCTTTAGTTTTGTATACCTTAGGGTTCTTATTAAAGATACCTTTCTTAGCAACAAAGAATTTACCATCACGGGGATCTGTACCAGCAAAGATAGCAGGTGCTCCATCCCATTTTACTGATACACTACCAGCGTGTTTACCGCCTAGCATATCTCGCATATCTCTTAGTGCAAAGATAGCTTCACGAGTACCCTTAACACCACCATAGAGGACCTTATCCTCGATGTGTGTCATGTGAGTATTCTTTTGCTCACTAAGTGTTTCTTTAAATGTTATCATACTTGATTATACCATATTTGTTTTAATAAGTAAAGTGTTAAGTTCGACTATCCCAAAAAGATTTGCTCATCTCACCTCTGGTTCTATCAGTATCACCTACTTTACGAACTTCAACATATACTTCTGTACCATTTTTAAATTGTCTAATACCATTAGTTTGTTTTAACCATAGTGGTCGAAGAGGGCTACCTACACCAGGATCTGCTGGTGCGTTATTGTATTGCCAACCTGTATTATTTGTTATTGCTACCCAAGCCATTTATCTTTCCTTACTTCCACGGATCGCCGGAGAATTTAATTGTTGATGCCAGTTTCTGAGATTCATACTTTACTCTCATCTTCATAACTCTTTTATTACCAGCTTGAACACCAACACTATCATTACCTACCTTAGTAAGTTTAATTTTTGATGTAGACAAAGCAGTAATTTTACTATTAGCCATAGGATCTTCTACTTTAGCTCCTACTTTCATACCAGTAATTTTAACATATCTAGGATATGAAGACTTAGCATCCATCCAATCGTTTATTAAATATGCCATTAGTTCTTGATTATCCATTTTCTTTAATCTGATAAACAAGTTATCTCTAATTTTATTAAGAACAATTGCACCATACTGGTTAGCTTTATCAACTTTTGCTGAGTCTGCTCTAATTTCTTTTTTACGTGCAGCTGCAGATTTTGACACATCAAAGTCCTTGCTGAATCTATCAATAGCTTCTTGAGCTGGTGCTCCTAATCTTACATTAAGATTTTTCTCAATAGTGCCTAATCCTGGATTTTTAAAACCAATATCGCCTTGAGACTTTGTTGTCTTAGCAGATAGACCTAAAAATTCACCATCAGTAAACTGTACTAAAACATCTGTAGGATTCTTTCTACTATCTACTTGAGTGCCTACAGCTTTAGATAATACATTAGGTCTTGCAGTCCACCAAACTTTTGCAACTTTGCCATTATAACCATTCTTCTTTGACCAAGAAATAATTTCCTTTGCCATAGTCTCTGCTCTACCAGTTTGTGTAACATACTCAGCATCTCCAACTTTTTTCTTTTTAAGAGCAAGTTGTTTCTTAGCAGCTGGCGCATCAACAAAGTTTCTCCATTTATTTGATAAAAAGTAACCAAGCTGGATTTCATTAACATCAGCAATATCCGTATTAGCTACCATTTCTGTTATAAACCCTTTAAATGTTTTCATGTTCTTTTCCAGATAATATTTGCTAGTATTTATAATAAAAAAAAGCCACCCGAAGGTGGCTCAGTTGAGGGAGAAAGTTAATATTATACAAGTTGTCGGATATAAATCTTATCGCCTATTAGATCAGTAATATACCTATAGGCATATCCATCATCTTTTAGAGACCTATTCATGTTATCAACCATTTTTGCAATTGTGACTGCATCGTCGTTAGTTGCTTTAACGGCAACTAACTCAGCATCATTATTATCATTTACAAGTTGCATGATATATCTCCTTAGGCAGCAAGAGCAAACTTAACTGCTTGCTCTGCTGCTTTTACTTTACGAAGCTGGTTCTGTCCAAACCACTGGCTGTGCAATCTATTCTCTGCATTGCGACCCTGTAAGTGATCGGTAACATAAGTAACAGAATTAAATGCCTGCCACCATGAGCCTTCACCATACTGTGCTCCAGGCTGTGTTTCTAAGTTGTCTAAACATAGCTGAGCTGTACGAGACATTTCCTCTTTAGCTTTTACTTCAGAAACCTTATTAGGTGTGTGAGTATGAGGGAACACATTGTTATAGTAGTTCAACAAATCGTCAACTTTAAACTTACGTGATCCAAGGAACTGAGCCATTTCTTTATACTTGGCAAACTTCTCATGCGCAATGCCTAGTTGCTCTTTAACCATATCAGGGTTAAATTCTGTACGGTGACCTACAGCAACAGCACGATCAGCTTTGCTTTCTAGGCTCATTGTGAGTGTGTTGTTACATACAACCCGTACAGGAGTAAACCTAACATTAATAGATTTGCCGTACTGATGGGGATTAGAAAAAAGTAAATAAGACTCAACAGTATCATCGCCAAATACATCAAAAGATTCCTTTATCTTTGCAAGAGCCCAGACTTGCTGGCCACCCTTGAGTGAACCAGCTGTATGCATTTCCATATCACCAGCTGCCACATATTCTGCAAAGAATTCAAATGCTTGCTCATTCTGAACAGGATTCCAACCTTTGCCTACATTTGTTAAAATTGAGTTATCAGAAGAACGAACAAGTGCTTGTTGTCCTGTTTTGATTTGCTCATCACCTACGTTGATAAAAGCATCTACTTTCTTAACATTCCAGTCAAGTCCAGCTTTCTGCATCATCTGCAGAGGGCTCAAGTCATTATGAACTTGAGTACCAAGACCATGCCAAGGTGTATCACCAACAAAAGCCATTTGAGCAACACCATTAATCATTTCTACTTCATGTGCCATTATATAAAATCCTTTTCCATTTTTTGTTCTAAAAGTATTATAACAGAAATCAAACTAGATGTAAACACCTAATTTGATCTTTTTTCAATTTAATTTGCCTTTATTTCGACAATGTCCATAAGGTCTTTGACCAACTGTTTACCATAGTCAGTAAACAAAATGCCACGAGACCAAACCCAATGAGATACACATTGCTCAGAATAAAACTTATCCTCTTGAGTCATCCAGCGCAGAGCAGTTTCTCTGTCTTTAGCACCTAGCTCAATCATATCCATAATCTCACCAGTGAATTCAAAAACATTACGAGCATCTCGACGAGCATTGTCTTGAGTAATTTCCTCAAGCTCATCACAAAGAGCATTATATAGCTCATTCTTCTGGCGAGGAGTACGAGAGTTCCAATCTTCCATGGCCTCTCCACGAGGACGATATCCATAGACATCTTTATGAAGATCAGAAAATAAATCGGTTGTGTAAGTATACATTATACAGCTTCCTTTTCCATTTCGCTTTCGATGCGAGTTACATTTTTTTGAAGAGTAGTACAAATCATATCAAGCTCGATTAATACGTGTTCTTTAGAACAGCCATCAGCTCGTCTGATTACACCTTGAATAAGATTCTCTAATATTAGAGCGTCTTGAATATCATTTACTTTAATCATAATGTATCTCCGTTATTTGATATAAGTAGTATAACACAACTAAATATAGTTGTAAAGTGTTTATTTGATAAAAATACAAATTAATTGTAAATATAGCAAATGTGTAACATATTTGTTACAATAGGTTAAAGATGAAATTTTATATTACTGGCACTAGGCGAGGTCTAGGTGAAGCATTAAAAGAAAAATATGATACTGTATCTACATTAGAAGAATGTGATATATTCATTAATTGTAAACATGATGGCTTTGAACAAGTAGATATGCTATACAAAGCAGCAGCTCTTAATAAACGTATCATTAACATAGGATCTCACGCAAGTGATTTTACATATCTACATAAATATGCTGTAGAGAAAAGGGCATTGCGAGAAGCTAATAACCAGTTGTTCATAGCTGGTAAGAAAACAACATGTCTGAACTTTGGTTACTTTGATACTGAAAGATCAGCACATAAAGATGTTGATAAGATGCCTTTAGATTATGTAATAGATGTTATCGAATGGGTTCTTATTCAAGAATATAACGTGAAAGAATTAACAGTATGCGCATAGACATAGAACATATACTATTAGAACTACAGGGCTTACCTGAATATAAAGAACAATTGTCCTTACAGGTTACAAAAGATAATGTTGGTGGGGAAGGTCGTCTGACCAAACTTGTTAATACAGAACAAGATTTTAATGTATATGCATATGATTTGCCATATACCAATTCTGTATTAGATTCATTAGGAATGTATAGATCAAGGCTTATGAAGTTAGCACCTAAGTCATGCTACACATATCATTATGATCCTACTCAAAGAATGCACATACCATTAATTACTAATGAGAATAACTTTTTTGTTATAGATGATATTGTAAGCAGGTATCCGGCAGATGGTTCTCACTATTTAGTCGACACTAGAAAGAAACACACATTTGTAAATGCTTCTATGGAGTACCGTCTTCATATTGTGGGTTGCGTAGATAGTTAATATCACCTTTATAAAATACATACTGTAGATTGTTTGCTTTCTTTAAAGGTGGGCTTCCTATCTGTAGTTTATCTGGATACACTTGCCAATCTTCAAATATATCAGGGCGTGCTCTTTTGAGTTTAGTAAAAAAACCTTTACTGAATTCACGTGTCCAAATTATAAGAGGAGCATCAAGGTTGTCAACACAGTAATTTAGCTCCTTAAAGTTATCCACCTTCTCAAACATAGACGTACCATCTGTTCTATAATTTTTATAATGGTAATACCTAGACATAACTCTTACAACACCAGGATATATGGTCTCGCAACCTGAACATAAAACTGGATTATTTCCATCAAATACAAAGTTAAACATCAACATTCTATCTAAGTTTAAATTCTTATAAGAATAGTTGTCTGATAATCTATCAGTGTCTTTCTCTATCTGTAGTTGCAGAAAGGCATCATGGCATTGATCTGGTTCCTCATAAGTAGGCTTTCCATCACGTATATAAGAAATAATTCTCACAGAATTGACTCAACTCTTTCTTTAAATGAATGAAAGTCAATAGGCGGTATATTATTCCATCTTGTCACAAATGCACATCTTGGTGCTTCTGTAATAATTACTCTATGCATTACTT
>ERZ1048068.661-NODE-661-length-30125-cov-7.973894_pt1 | contig 30125 bp, 29 predicted proteins | sample MGYA00383098_ERZ1048068 | MGnify/ENA primary metagenome ERZ1048068 (study PRJEB29581, sample SAMEA5548368) | metagenome | biome: marine; feature: coastal; material: water | depth 1 m | study: Short-term variability in the microbial, nano- and picoplankton dynamics... | reverse complement strand
TCGTAGAAGCTCATAGCTCTATTGGTTCCCACAAGCATATGTACATGCTTATTTGTCCAGTCCCCCTTGTCTCTTTCAACAGAATAGAACACTCTATCTACTTTATCATTTAACAATAGTCTATTTGACCACCTAATGGGCGTCTGTTGATTCAATTTATATGGAGTTCTTGCTGTTAGAAAGTAACTCCAACTGAACTGTTGTAGAAAGGACGCATATTGCTCCGTTAATGCACTCATAATCTATTTATTTAAGCCCAATACAAGGGTTAAGGCGTTACAGCATATGTAGCCTCATTATTATGTAGTAAATCTAACACAATAAACAACACGAATTTTTGGCCCTCCAGCGTATAGCTCAAAAAATTGGGGATAAAAATAGGGATAAAAAAAAGAGGCTATTCATCAATAAAAGCCTCTTTTAAGAAGTGGAGAAGAAGGGATTCGAACCCTCGACCTCTTGACTGCCAGTCAAGCGCTCTAGCCAACTGAGCTACATCCCCAGAGCAAGCAAAAATAAACCATTTTTTGTTCTATTGCTTTATTAAGGCAGATAAATAGCTAGGTAAGGCAGCAATAGACGCTATAATACCATCGGGTGTAATTGGACTTTGTTCCACCAGTGCTTTTCGATACTTTCCTGTTTGCACCAATACCGCATGATAGCCCGAATTTTGGGCACCTTCAATATCATTGATTAAGTCATCACCCACCACAAGCAATTCAATTGGAGCCGCGTTTAAAAGCGCACTGCCCATTTCAAAAAAAGCAGCGTTGGGCTTGCCCACTATATGTGCCTTTTTTCCCGTAGCATGCTCCAGTGCCGCCACAAAAGCACCACTGTCTAGCATCAGTCCTTTGTCGGTTTGAAAATAACGCCCCTTGTGAAGTGCAATCAGTTCAGCACCCTCAAGTAGTTGATTCATCAAGCTGTTTAGCAAATCGTAATCCCAATCGTTGCCAATGTCTCCAACAACAATCGCCTCTGGATCGTCATCAACAGATGGTGGATAGTCGGCTTGTGCAGCTTCAGCCAGCACCAATCTACAGCGGGTCAGCCCCATTTTTTGTAGCTGTAGGACGCCTGCATAGTTGGCACTTAACAATTCATTTTCGCTAATATCAAGACCCAAGTGTTGGAGTTTAGCAACAAGAGCACTTCTAGACAAGGTGGTGTTGTTTGTTACAAAACGATATCCAATGCCCTGCGCGCGCAGCCAAGCAAGGGTTTCGTTTCCGCCAGGAACCAATTTGCCTCCCACATAAAACACCCCATCTAAATCAAACAATACGCCTTTAATGAATTTCATAACCTATCAATCGTTTATTCCGTATTTTTGCCTCGTTGCTTAACAACAAAGATATGGGGAATCAACACATAAATGAAGGAGTACATGTGCACAATGTAGCTGCCATAGCTACCATTAGCTTTGCACACCCCAAGCACAATTGTTTTCCGCAAGCACAATTAAAAGCACTCACCACAGCCATTGCTACTTGCGCTCAAGACGATAACGTTCGGGTAATATTATTGCAAAGTGACCCCACAAAGGCCTTTTGTGCTGGCGCATCTTTTGATGAATTATTAGCCGTACAAACACCCCAGCAAGGCAAAAGCTTTTTTATGGGTTTTGCCAATCTGATTAATGCCATGCGCCTGTGTTCCAAGCCCATTGTTGGCCGTATTCACGGAAAGGCAATTGGCGGAGGTGTGGGCATCGTAGCGGCTTGTGATTATGCGATCGCTACTACTGCCGCCGCGGTACGTCTTTCAGAACTGGCTATAGGGATTGGTCCTTTTGTGATTGCACCTGCCGTAGCTCGTAAAATGGGTTCTGCCGCCCTTGCTTCTTTAGCACTGCAACCGAAAGAATGGAAAACGGCTGAATGGGCCTTATCACAAGGGTTGTATGCAGAAGTACACCCAGATTTTGAAACCGCCAATAACGCTGCCTTAGCCTTGGCAAAACAGCTGGCAACCTATGCGGCTGATGCCGTAGCTGAACTTAACAAAACGCTTTGGGCAGACACCGACCATTGGGCCGAACTATTACCAAATAACGCCGAAATTTCTGGGCGACTATTATTGCTTCCAGAAACACAAGCCACTCTCAAACAGCTTAAATCAAACACATGAGCAACATTCGCATTACTAAAAGCTTTTCATTCGAAACAGGCCATGCCCTTTATGGCTATGATGGCTTGTGTAAAAACGTACATGGACACAGCTATAAACTGGATGTTACGGTCATTGGCACACCTATAAAAGACAGCAACAATGTTAAGTTTGGGATGGTCATTGACTTTAAAGATCTTAAGAAAATAGTAAAATCCGAAATTGTAGAAGTTTTTGACCACGCCACTGTATTTAATCAAAATACCCCACACGTGAAATTAGCCAAAACCCTAGCGGATAGTGGGCATAAAGTTTTGTTAGTAGACTACCAACCTACTAGTGAAGAAATGATCATTGATTTTGCAGCTAAAATAAAGGCAAAACTGCCCAATTCCATCCAATTACATCACTTGCGCCTGCAAGAAACAGCCACCTCTTTTGCAGAGTGGTTCGCTGCAGACCAGTAATTCGTACTTTTGCATTATGAATATACCTAAGGGTAAAAAAGTATACTTCGCTTCTGACAATCACTTGGGCGCTCCCACAGCCGAGAAAAGCCGCATACGCGAAAAGCAGTTTGTCGCTTGGTTGGATAGCGTCAAAAAGGATGCAGCCGCCATTTATCTTATGGGTGACTTATTCGATGTTTGGATTGAATACAGACGTGTTGTTCCCAAGGGATTTGTGCGCGTATTGGGCAAACTAGCCGAACTTACCGATAGCGGTATTCCCATCTACTTCTTTGTAGGCAACCACGATATGTGGATGAAGGGGTATTTTGAAGAAGAACTGGGCATTCCCGTCTATTACGAGCCCCAAGAAATCACACTCAATAACAAGAAATTGTTTATTGGTCACGGAGACGGATTAGGCCCTGGCGACAAGGGGTATAAGCGTATGAAAAAGGTATTTTCCAACAAATTAATGCAATTTTTGTTCCGTTGGATTCATCCAGATTTAGGCTTGCGTTTCGCACAATACCTATCGCTTAAAAACAGATTGATATCTGGAGACGAAGACAAGAAATACGATGGACCAGATAGTGAATGGCTGGTGCACTATTGCCGAAAAAAACTAGAAACTAAGGATCTAGACTATTTTGTATTTGGCCATCGTCATATGCCGCTTGATATTGAGCTGCCTAAAAATGCCCGTTATATCAATTTGGGCGACTGGATTGAGTACAATACTTATGCCATCTTTGACGGAAATATACTGACCCTTACCACTTGGGATGATTGAAAATAAAGAACACGATTACGAATATGCCGTATTGATAGGCATCATCAATCAGGAGCAGTCAGCACAGCAAGTCAGTGATTATATGGATGAGTTGTCTTTTTTGACCTTGACCGCAGGTGGTGAGGTAAAAAAACGCTTTACGCAAAAGCTAGACACCCCACACCCAAAGACCTTTATCGGTAGCGGAAAAATGGATGACGTGCGTGCTTATGTCAAAACACATGACATCAGCACCGTTGTTTTTGACGACGAGCTAACACCCGCCCAGCAGGCCAATATAGAAGAACTATTAAAATGTAAGATTTTAGACCGAACGGGATTAATCTTAGACATATTTGCGCAACGCGCCAAGACTAGCTATGCGCGCACTCAAGTGGAGTTGGCACAATATCAATATTTACTTCCTAGACTAAAGGGATTGTGGACGCACTTGGAGCGTCAACGTGGTGGTATTGGCATGCGTGGGCCTGGCGAAACGGAAATAGAAACCGATCGACGAATTGTCCGCAATAAGATATCCTTATTAAAGAAAAAGCTCACCACCATAGACCGTCAGATGGCAACACAACGAGGCAACCGAGGATCGCTGATTCGTGTAGCATTGGTGGGGTATACCAATGTGGGAAAATCTACCTTGATGAATGTGCTCAGTAAAAGTGACGTGTTTGCCGAAAACAAGCTCTTTGCAACTTTGGATACCACCGTTCGCAAGGTTGTGATTGGCAACTTACCTTTTTTATTATCCGACACTGTTGGATTTATCCGCAAGCTGCCTACGCAACTCGTAGAGAGTTTTAAAAGTACCCTTGACGAGGTACATGAGGCTGATTTGTTGCTGCATGTAGTTGATATTGCCCACCCCCAATTTGAGGCGCATATTGCTTCGGTAAACGAACTGCTGGCAGAGCTAAAGGTTCAGGACAAGCCTACACTGATGGTTTTTAATAAAATTGATGTCTATAAGGCCGAAGCCTATGACGAAACGGACCTAATCCTTGAGCGTGGCAGCGAGCACTACAGTCTAGAGGAGTGGAAAGAAACATGGATGTCTAAAACGGAAGGGGATGCTGTGTTTGTTTCAGCTGCCAAAAAAACCAATATGGAACATTTTCGGAACCGCGTGTATCAAAAAGTACGAGAACAACACATTACGCGCTTTCCCTACAATCACTTTTTGTACCCAGAAATAGAAGTGGAGGAGTAAGCTTACTTCAGCTTCATACGAAGACCAACCCCAAATACTTGCCTTACCTGAAGGTTTTGCACCGCATTGTCATCGTATACTAACTGTATGATGAGGTTGGTAGAAATACGGTCATTGACTTTCATTTCTGCGCTCAGCTGATAGTCTAAGTCCACATTTTCAGCCTTATCTAGGTAGTCTGAATACAGCCCTAGGCGTTGTTCGAGCGTGATGTTTTCTAGTGGTGAAAATTTATAAAAGGCATTAACCGAGGCACCCAATTCAAAGCGGTGATTATCCCCTTTGCGCACACCAAAGTATTCTTGTCCTTCTTGTAAATCGGCGGTAAATTTTCTGCTCACGAGCGTAAGTCGTTGGGTAAAGGGTGCAATGTTCACCCAGAGGTCTTTACTTTTTTTCCAGTACAAACCAACCCCCAATTGAATATAAACAGGAGAGAAAAACTGCGTTCTCAAGTTTCTGGTTTCTTCACCTTCGCTATCTTTTCCAAAAGTATAACCACGGGCAAACTGCGTTTTTACGCCAAAAACCGTTGAGTAACTCCATTCTTTAGAGAAGCTTTTTCCTAAAAATGATTGTAAGTCAATTCGGTCGTTGGTTTTACGTAGAAATTTGGTGCCAGTGATTTTAGTCAAACCAAAGTCTCCTAAAAACTTGGTATCCCAATTCCAGCCATTTTTTTTAAAACTAATATCATAGTCTGTGTGGAAACTAAGCGAAATACTGTTTTGCCCCCCAGACGCCCATTCGCTAAAGGCAGATTGGTTGAATAAAAAAGTTGCGCTGCCGCCCCTTTTCCAACCCTCATCTGAAGGAGCTATGGAATCATTTTGGGCAATTAAGAATTGTGAAGCAATTAAAGCGATAACGATATATCTCATCTATGTAAAGTTTTAGGGTTTCTTATACAAAGGTACAGAAGAACAGGCTTCTCCGTAAGATAATTTTTTAACAATAGGGATTAATTTAGCAGCCAACAGTCCAAGAGCTTGTTCTGGTACGGGTTTGTTTGAGCAGCCCTTAATCATCACCAAGCCGTCTTTGTAGGGTGCAAAATCCATAAGCGCCAGTTGCTCTGCAAAAAGCTGTTGTTCCAAATCAGCGACTGTACCCACTACTACGTACCTAGCTAAGGGCTGTAAATGGGTAACCACAAGCAATGTTGCCCATTGCGGCACCAGAACATCATCTGGGCAATGCACGGCTACAAATTGGTCTTGATATTTGTTCCAATCATGAGATTGAAGTCTTTCACGGAAGGTTTGCTCTCGTAAAACAACGCCGTCATCTAAAAAAGCAGTAATGGAAAGCAGGGTACGCGTTCCTTCTTGATAGAGCTCCTCCAAGTCAATAACTTGAAGCGCACTGTTTGCCACACGATTGACAATCTTGTCACTCATTATAAAAACCCAAGTTCTAGTTTAGCTTCTTCACTAATTAAATCTCGTGTCCATGGCGGGTCAAATGTGAGTTCTAGTTCAACCTCATTGACTTCGTCCAGCTCACGGATTTTTTCTTTTACTTCTTGTGGTAAACTCTCCGCCACTGGGCAGTTTGGCGTGGTGAGGGTCATCAAAATTTTGACATCATTATCTTCATTGACGAAGACGTCATAAATCAGTCCCAGTTCATAGATATCAACCGGAATTTCAGGGTCGAAGATCGTTTTGAGTACACGAACAATTTTTTCACCAAGTGCTTCAGTATCCATAGTTAAGAGAGTTGTGTTTGATACGCCAAGGCGTACATTTTAAGTTGTTTTATCATTGACACCAATCCATTTGCTCGGGTGGGCGATAGGTGTTCTTTGAGTCCAATTTCATCGATAAAAGTGGTTTCGGCGGCCAAAATTTCTTTAGGAGGTCGATTGGAAAACGCACGAATCAAAATGGCAATGATGCCTTTTGTAATAATGGCATCGCTATCTGCTGTGAAAACAACCTTGTCCTTGTCCAATTCGGCGTGAACCCAAACCTTACTTTGACAGCCTTTGATGATGTTGTCATCCGTTTTGTAGGTTTTATCAATAAGTGGAAGTGATTTGCCGAGTTCAATCATATACTCATAGCGTTGCATCCAGTCGTCAAACATGGAAAATTCAGCTACAATCTCAGCTTGTTCGGTTGCTATACTCATAGGATAAAGATAAGGATTAACGCAACATGCCCACAGCTTTTTCTACACCAGCTATAAATCGTTCTACTTCTTCGTGGGTGTTGTAAAAAGCAAAGGAAGCCCTTACCGTTCCTGGAATTTGGAAATGATCCATGATGGGTTGGCAACAGTGATGACCAGTACGAACAGCAATGCCCATTTTATCTAGTAGTGTGCCAATGTCATAAGGGTGTAGTCCTTCCACATTGAAAGAAATTACGGCCACTTTGTTGTCGACATCACCATATATATGCAAACCCTCAATTTTTTTAAGCTTTTCGGTAGCATGGCGCATCAAATCGTTTTCATGAGCAGCAATGGCATCAAAACCAATGCTGTTCATATAATCCACAGCAGCACCAAAGCCCACACCGCCAGCAATATTGGGTGTTCCCGCTTCAAACTTGTGAGGTAAATCGGCATAGGTGGTTTTTTCAAAAGTTACTTGATCAATCATTTCGCCACCTCCTTGATAGGGGGGAAGTTTGCGTAACCACGCTTCTTTTCCATACAAGGCACCCATGCCTGTAGGACCACAAATTTTGTGTGCCGAAGTAGTATAAAATTCCACGTCTAATGCCTGTACATCGGGAATTATATGCGGCGTGGCTTGCGCACCATCGATAAGTACGGCAGCGCCAACGGCATGCGCCTTTTCAATAATTTCCTCAATGGGATTGATGATACCTAATGCATTGGATACATGGTTCACAAAAACCACTTTGGTTCGTGCGCCAAGCAAATCGGCATAGACGCTCATGTCCAAGGTGCCATTTTCGGTAATGGGAATTACTTTTAACAGTGCTCCCGTGCGCTCACAAAGCATTTGCCAAGGCACAATATTGGCATGATGCTCTAATTCAGAAACGATAAGTTCATCTCCCTTCTCCAACAAAGAAGCAAAACCATTGGCAACAAGGTTAATGGAATGTGTGGTGCCAGAAGTAAAGATAATCTCATGTGCCTTTTCAGCATTAAAATGCGTTTGTATTTTTTGTCGCGCTGCTTCAAACTGATCCGTTGCCTCTTGGCTAAGCGCATGGACGCCCCTGTGAATGTTGGCATTTGTATGTTTGTAGTAATCACTGATGGCATTTATAACGGGAAGCGGCGTCTGCGAAGTAGCCGCATTGTCTAAATATACCAGCGGTTGCCCATTAACTTGGCGTTGTAATATGGGGAAATCAGCTCGAATTTTTGCGATATCAAGCGTTGTGCTATACATCAAAACCAATATTTACACCCAGTTTTTCGGCAATCAATTTATTGATGCGCTTTTTAACCGAGTCAATTTTTACACTTTGCAATACATTATTGGCAAAGGCATAAGTCAATAAGCCACGAGCTTCTTTTCTTGGGATGCCTCTTGATTGCAAATAAAATAGTGCATCTTCATCCAACTGACCTATGGTACAGCCATGACTACACTTCACGTCGTCTGCGAAAATTTCCAACTGTGGCTTCGTATTAATACTTGCCTTGTCGTCCATTAAGATATTGTTATTCTGCTGAAAGGCATTGGTTTTTTGCGCTTCTTTTTCAACGATGATCTTACCGTTGAAAACACCTGTTGCTTTTTCAGCAAAAATCCCCTTGTAATCTTGGTGACTTTCGCTATTTGGCTTTGCGTGGTGTACCAAGGTATGATGATCCACAAACTGGCTTCCTTCGATAAGCGTAATCCCTTTCATCGTGGAGTTGATTTCTGCATCTTTATGATAGAAATTAAGGTTGTTTCGAGTGAGCTTTCCACCAAAGGAAAAGGTGTGCACTTTGGCATGACTGTGCTTTCGTTGCGAAATATAGGTGCTGTCAATAAGCGAAGCTGTCGTTTGGTCGTTTTGGATTTTGTAGTAATCCAATTGCGCATTTTGCTCGGTAAAAATTTCAGTTACTACATTGGTAAACGTTTCGTTGGTTGTTAAGCTTTGATGCCGCTCAACAATTTGTATCTCAGCATTTTTTCCAACTATAATCAGATTGCGTGGCTGTAGTAATAAATTTGGATTTTTGTCCGTGGTAAAATGAATGATTTGCACTGGTTTCTCCACCAGTTTTCCTTCAGGGACATGGATATACGCTCCCTCTTTTGTGAAGGCTGTATTTAGCGCAGTTAGTGAGACATCTTTTTCCGCAATTTGATTAAAGTACCTCTTTATTGTGCTGTTGTATTTTCGATTTGTGAGTGCTGCTGAAAGCAAACAAACATCAACGCCTTCGTGAGTGGTTTCGGATAGATAGGCATTATATATACCGTCTACAAATACAATTTTGTAGGTATCAACGTCTTGTAAGATGTATTCTTTCACTTGGTTTAGCTTTAAACTTACCTCCTCTTTGGGAAAAACCGAAAAGTTAGTTTTGGTAAGGTTGCGTAAAGAAGTGTATTTCCAGTCTTCTTCTTTTTTAGTTGGAAAGCCTTGCTGTTCAAAAATTTCAATAGCAGCCGCACGCTGGTCTTGCAGCTTATGTTGCGGACCATCTTGTGCGTCAAACGCCAGGTATGAAGACAATAAGGTTTCTTTTAAATCCATTAAGCACCTTGTTTTATCCAGTCGTAGCCTTTTTCTTCCAATTCAAGCGCCAACTCTTTAGTCCCGGATTTTACAATTTTTCCTTCATGAAGCACGTGAACAAAATCGGGAACGATGTGGTCTAACAAACGCTGATAATGCGTGATCACCACTATGGCGTTGTCTTTTCCTTTGAGTTTGTTTACGCCATTAGCGACAATACGTAAAGCATCAATGTCCAAGCCCGAATCGGTTTCGTCCAATATGGCAAGTTTGGGTTCAAGCATGGCCATTTGAAAAATTTCATTTCGCTTTTTTTCACCACCAGAAAAACCTTCATTGAGTGAGCGTGACAAAAAACGTGAGTCAATTTCTAAAAGCGCTGCTTTTTCACGAATTTTTTTTAGCATTACGTTTGCAGGCATGTCTTCCAAGCCTTTTGCTTTTCGGTTTTGATTGATGGCTGTTTTTATAAAATTAGTTACGGTTACACCAGGAATTTCAACGGGATATTGAAAAGATAAAAAGATGCCTTTGTGCGCACGTTCATCTGCGCTTAAATCGGCAATGTCTTCTCCTTCAAACAAAATTGTTCCTTGGGAAACTTCATAATCTTCATGACCAGCTACAACAGTCGAAAGCGTACTCTTTCCAGAGCCGTTTGGCCCCATGATGGCGTGTACTTCCCCAGGCTTTACATCTAGGTTAATCCCTTGTAAAATAGTTTTGCCTTCACAGCCGGCATGTAAATTGTCTATGCTTAGCATATATTAATTGTTGGGTTTGATAATTGATTTGTCCGTCGGATTCACCAAAGAATCGATATCGGTTATTCGGATGAGCTTGTCCCAGCCTTCTTCAGCAGTATTGTCTTCTACAATCCCTTTGATGTATACAGGAATCATGTCATATTCATCGCGCTTTACGGGCGTGCACAAGTCGTGTAGTTCTTGCATTTTTTCGTCAATAATAACGCCGTATATTTCAGTTCCTGTGTTTAGTACAGCAGCATCTGATAGGTATAAAAATTCACCAAAAAACTGTGGATTCTCAGTCGATTTTTTTGGTGTTTGTGAACAAGAGACCACAAACATAAATATTAAAACAAAAATGGATTTTTTCATGATATAGGGGATTTATCCAACAGAGCCTTCCAATGAAATCTCAAGTAACTTTTGGGCTTCCACAGCAAACTCCATGGGTAGTTTATTTAAAACTTCTTTACTAAAACCATTTACGATAAGCGCAATGGCTTTTTCGGTTTCGATACCACGCTGATTACAATAGAATATTTGGTCTTCGCCAATTTTACTGGTCGTGGCTTCGTGTTCTATTTTGGCACTTTTGCTCTTTGCCTCAATGTATGGGAAGGTGTGTGCGCCACAGGCGTTGCCCATCAATAATGAGTCGCATTGCGAAAAGTTTCGTGCGTTTTTGGCATTGGCACCAACTTTTACCAATCCTCGGTAACTGTTCTGCGATTGCCCTGCCGAAATACCTTTTGAAATAATGGTACTCTTGGTGCGTTTGCCCAAGTGAATCATTTTGGTTCCGGTATCGGCTTGTTGGTGATTATTGGTAACGGCAATGGAATAAAACTCGCCAATACTATCGTTTCCTTTCAAAATACATGAAGGATATTTCCAAGTAACGGCAGAACCTGTTTCTACTTGCGTCCAAGAAATTTTGGAGCGTTCGTAACAGATGCCCCGTTTAGTCACAAAATTAAAAACGCCCCCTTTACCATCTTTGTCTCCTGGAAACCAGTTTTGGACGGTAGAATATTTTATTTCAGCATCATCAAGGGCAATAAGCTCCACTACAGCTGCGTGTAGTTGGTTTTCATCACGAGCTGGTGCAGTACAGCCTTCTAAATAACTCACATAACTGCCTTCATCAGCAATAACAAGCGTGCGCTCAAACTGTCCTGTTCCTGCTTGATTTATGCGGAAATAGGTAGACAGCTCCATAGGGCAGTGAACGCCTTTTGGAATATAGCAAAATGACCCATCAGAAAACACGGCTGAGTTTAGTGCAGCATAATAATTATCAGTTCGGGGAATAACAGACCCAATATATTTTTTAACCAATTCGGGATGCTCTTTGATAGCCTCTGAAATGGAGCAGAAAATAATACCCTTTTCTGCCAAAGTATCTTTAAACGTGGTGGCAACGGAAACAGAATCCATTACGATATCTACAGCAACGCCAGCTAATTTTTTTTGTTCATCTAGCGAAATTCCTAGCTTTTCAAAGGTTTTAAGTAGTTCGGGATCAACTTCGTCAAGGCTGTCGTATTTGACTTGTGCCTTTGGAGCAGAATAGTAGGCGATACTCTGCAAGTCAGGCTTTTGATAGGTGACATTTGCCCAATCGGGCTCTTCCATCTGTTGGAATTTTTCAAAGGCTTCTAGACGCCATTTGGTCATCCAAGCGGGTTCGCCTTTTCGAGCAGAAATCGCACGAACAATATCTTCATTAAGCCCAATAGGGAACGTATCCGATTCTATATCGGTATAAAATCCGTATTCGTACTCTTTTGTTTCGAGTTCTTTTTTTAATTCTTCTTCTGTGTATGCCATAGCATTTGTTTAAAGCGAAAAACTCTCTCCACAACCACAGGTGCGGTTGGCGTTTGGATTGTTGAATACAAATCCCTTGCCATTTAATCCACCTGAGTATTCTAGTGTAGTTCCTACAAGATACAAAAAGCTTTTTTTGTCTACCACAATGCGCACATCGTTGTCCTCAAAAATTTTGTCGTCCTCTCCAAGGGAGGCGTCAAACTTAAGCTCATAGGACAAGCCCGAACAGCCACCACTCTTTACGCCTACGCGTACAAAGTGTGAGGCAATATCCACGCCGTCGCTTTGCATCATCTGCACTACTTTTTCTTTTGCCTGTGACGAAACTTTTATCATAGCTTTATTTGGATTAATTCCAAAGCACAAATATACCACATTTTGGGTTGATAGTATACCTGCTCGCATCAGGTTTATATATCGTGTTATTTGCCTTTTCAATCAACGCTTGAGTTGTCAACCTAAAATAACCTAATTTTGCGCCATGCTAGAAGAAAAAAAACCATCCAAAACCTCTCTTGAAGATCTAGGGGAGTTTGCCTTAATCGAACACCTCACAAAATCGGCTACTGCAGCCTTGCCTTCAAGCCTTCACGGCATTGGCGACGATGCGGCGGTGCTCAAACACGAAGGTGAAATAGTGGTCAGCACCGACATGCTTGTCGAAGGCGTACACTTTGATTTGGGTTATATGCCGCTCAAACACCTTGGTTATAAAGCAGTGGTGGTAAACCTTTCGGACATTTACGCCATGGGCGCCCAAGCCACACAAGTGTTGGTGTCGATTGCGGTTTCCAATCGCTTCACCTTAGAGGCCATGGAAGTGCTTTACGCCGGTATTCACTTGGCGTGTAAGACCTACGGCGTTGACTTGGTTGGTGGCGATACCACCTCTTCCAAGCAAGGCATGCAAATTTCAGTTACCGCTATGGGTATTGCCCCTAAAACGGGTGCCATCATGCGCAGTGGTGCTAACGAAAAAGACCTTTTGGTAGTTTCTGGAGATTTGGGCGCAGCCTATATGGGCTTGCAAGTGTTGGCACGTGAAAACGAAGTGTTTAAAGCCAACCCCAACCACAAACCTGACCTTGACCCTTACACCTATTTGGTGGAACGTCAACTAAAACCTGAGGCACGAAAAGATATCGTAACGCTTTTGGAAGCACTAGAAGTAACACCCACATCCATGATAGACATCAGCGATGGACTATCGTCAGAAATCTTGCATTTGTGTAAGCAAAGTGAGGTAGGCTGCCGTCTGTACGAAGAAAAAATCCCCCTTGACCCGCAGTTTATTGCTGTCTGTGAAGAATTTAATGTGGACAGCACCACACTGGCACTAAGTGGTGGCGAGGACTACGAACTGCTGTTTACCATAAAACAGGACGATTTCGAAAAGATAAAAGCCAATCCCAACCTAACGGTTATTGGGCATATGACCGACAAGTCTGACAGTGCAAATTTGGTTACCCGTGGCGATGAGGTGATTCCGCTTAAAGCCCAAGGTTGGAAGGCGTTTTAGGGATTCATCAACGCCTCAATTTCATCTGGGTCTATCGGAATATTGGCCATTAAATTCACAGGCGCGCCAGTAGCTTGCACCACCACATCGTCTTCCAAACGGATGCCAAAACCTTCATCAGGAATATAAATCCCCGGCTCAACCGTAAAGACCATATTGGCTTCCATGGGTTCGTCCAACAATCCGTAGTCATGCGTATCCAAGCCCAAATGGTGGGAGGTACCGTGCATAAAGTACTTTTTATAGGCCTCGGCATTGTCCGACACCTCTTTTTTGGTTAGTAGATCTACATCAATAAGCGCACTGCTCATCAGTTTGCCAACCTCAAGATGAAAGGCTTTCCAAAGCACACCGGGCATCAGCAACTGGGTGGCTTCATTTTTTACCTTGAGCACGGCTTCATACACCGCGCGTTGGCGGGGCGTAAACCGCCCAGAAACAGGAATGGTACGTGTCATGTCCGACGAATAGTTTCCGTATTCGGCACCAACGTCCATCAATATCAATTCGCCTGCTTGACACTGCTGGCTGTTCTCAATATAGTGCAACACATTGCTGTTGGCACCAGACGCAATGATGGGGGTGTAGGCAAAGCCCTTGGATCGGTTGCGCAAAAATTCATGGGCAAACGCTGCTTCAATCTCAAACTCCCAAACGCCAGGCGTTACAAAACCCAAAACGCGTTTAAAACCTTTTTCGGTAATGTCGCAAGCCCGTTGTATGTGTGCAATTTCTTCTGGGTCTTTTACCCCTCGCAACCCTTGCAAAATAAAATTACTTTTTTCGAAATTCTTTTTTGGGAATTGTTCCTTACACCATGCTATAAAGCGATCTTCCCGCGTTTGGGTTTCTACTTTAGCACGGTAGTGTTCGTTGGTGTTGATGTAAATATTTTCGACCTGCTTGGCCAATTCTAAAAAGGATGCTTCAAAGTCTGCGGTCCAATGTACATTCTCTATGCCCGATACGGCCTTAGTCTCATTTTTGGTGAGTTTGTGTCCTTCCCAAACGGCAATATGTGCATTGGTTTCGCGCACAAAAACCATTTCCCGTTGTTTTGGATCTTTCGCATCGGGGCATAGGACGAGGATGGTTTCTTCTTGATCCACACCCGTGAGGTAAAATAAATCACGGTGTTGTTCAAAAGGCAAAGTGCTGTCGGCACTTATGGGATAAATGTCATTAGCATTAAATACGGCAATACTATTGGGCTTGAGTTTTGCCATAAAACGTTGGCGGTGTTTGGTAAAAACAGTAGAAGGGAGGCGTGTATATTTCATATCGTAAAGTAAAAAAATTATATTCACATAAAATTACTACCCATGAAACGTCTACTATTTTGCTTTGTTTTTTCGCTGGCATTTGCCCAACCTTCAGCGACTTCCCCAGTACACATTCAGCAAACATCCAATCAGTTGGATACACTTGTAGCTACATCATGGGTGGCAGAATTGCCGTTAAAAAATATAGGTCCAAGCGTAATGAGTGGTCGCGTAACCGATTTGGACGTAAACCCCGACGCCACACACGAATTTTATGTAGCATATGCTTCTGGAGGCTTGTGGTATACAAATAATAACGGCACCAGCTTTACGCCGGTTATGGACAACAGCCCCACCCAAAACATAGGGGACATAGCGGTGCACTGGCCCACGCATACCATTTATGTGGGGTCGGGCGAAAACAATGCATCAAGGTCATCGTATGCCGGAATGGGTATTTTAAAATCCACAGACAAGGGCAGCAGTTGGACGTCACTAGGCTTGACAGCTGCGCACCATATTGGTAAAATCGAAATCAACCCCAACAACCCCGACGAGGTGGTTGCGGGCGTGGCGGGCCCGCTCTATTCCAAGAGCAATGCAAGAGGCATTTATAAAACCACAAACGGCGGACAAACATGGGAACAAGCCCTTCTACTCCCTGATCCGACAGGCATTATTGAACTCAGCGTTGTGCCAGGGAATTACAACATACAATATGCCGCAGCTTGGGAAAAAGATCGTAAAGCATGGCATTTCAAGGGAAGTGGTGCTAATTCGGGCATTTATAAAAGTACCGACGCAGGCAACAGTTGGACCTTACTAAGCACAACAGAAAGTGGCTTTTTACAAGGCAAAGGGGTAGGGCGCATAGGCCTAGCGGCGTTCGATACCAATACGCTATATGCCATTGTAGACAATCAAGAGAGAAGGCCACGCTTTGATGCTCCCCAGTCCAAACTCAAAAAGCAAGATTTTGATGGGATATCACTCGAAGCTTTTATGGCCATAGACAAAAAACTACTCGGCACCTTTTTAAAGGACAATGATTTCCCAAAAGCATACACAGCCGATCGTGTTCGTGAGGAGGTACGTAATGGTAAGCTAAAACCGTCTGATTTAGCGCTCTTTTTGTATAATGCCAATGATGATTTATTTGATACCCCTGTCGTGGGGCCAGAGGTGTTTCGCAGCGACGACGGTGGGCAAACATGGAGTAAAACACATTCCGGATTTTTGGATGACATCTATTACAGTTACGGCTATTATTTTGGTATGGTACACGTATCTCCTACCGATAAAAATCACATTTACATATACGGAGTACCGATTTTGGCATCTAAAGATGGTGGCAAATCTTTTAAAACACTAGATGCTGCCAATGTGCATGCCGACCACCACGCTTTGTGGATCAACCCCAAAAACCCACAGCACCTTGTGAACGGGAACGACGGCGGCGTCAACATAAGTTATGATGGCGGTCAAAACTGGATAAAGTCAAATCAACCCACCGTGGGTCAATTTTATACGGTCTATGCCGACACTCAAAAGCCTTATCACGTCTATGGCGGTTTGCAAGACAACGGCGTTTGGGAGGCCGTTCATACCGCAACAGAAAGTGTGCGTTGGCACCAAAGCGGTCATAACCCTTGGACAGGTATTATGGGAGGCGACGGCATGCAAATTCAAGTCGATAGTCGCAATCCTAATATTATTTACACAGGCTATCAATTCGGAAATTATTTCCGCATTGACCGTGATGCTGACAAACGTAAATACATACAGCCCAAGCACAAGCTGGGGGAGGCTCCTTTCCGATTTAATTGGCAAACGCCCATTCTGCTCTCTGCTCATAACAATGATATTATTTATCTAGGCAGCAACAAACTCCACCGTTCGTTGAACCAAGGCGACGATTGGGAGGCAATTTCCGGAGACCTTACAAAAGGGGCTAAAAAAGGAAATGTACCTTATGGTACACTGACAACTATTGATGAGTCTAGAGATACTTTTGGTACGCTAGTGGTGGGTTCAGATGATGGGCTTATTCACCTCACTCAAAACAACGGCGCAACCTGGCATTGCATCAGCGATAATTTGCCGCAAGATTTGTGGGTGAGTAGGGTACAGTTTTCCAAACACGACCCCAACCGCATTTATGCTACGCTAAACGGTTACCGTTGGGACGACTTCACGCCCTATGTTTATGTTTCAAATGATTTGGGCGCAAGCTGGACTGATATCAGCAGCAACTTGCCCAAGGCCGCAGTTAATGTAATCCGTGAAGACGCAACTAACATAAACCTGTTGTATGTTGGAACTGACAACGGACTGTTTTTGAGTATAGACCAAGGAAAAAACTGGCATATTTTCAATAAAAATTTGCCGCGAGTTGCTGTTCATGACTTGTTTATCCAAGAGTCAGCAAACCATTTATTGGTGGGTACGCACGGGCGGTCTATTTATTTGCTTGCATTGGATGCCGTGCAGCAATTACCTAAAATTTCCGACAAAACAGTTGCAGCATTAACCCCAAAAGCACAAAAGTACAACGAACGTTGGGGAAGCAAAGGGAGGGTGTGGTATGATGCATTTACCCCCTCATTTCATTGGACTTTTTTCTCTCAAAAGCCATCAGATGGCGTGTGGTCTTTGGTTTCTGACAAAGGCGTTGTGGTGTTCGAGCAAGCCGAAAGTCTTGCCAAAGGGCTTCAAGAGTTGCCATACAAATTGGTCATGGATGCTGATGCAATCAAACAATTTAACCGCAAGCATAAAAGCGATTTAAAGCCCGCCGACGATGGAAATGTATACCTCCCCAAAGGAAAATACGCCCTTTTGTGGAACGACAAGCAGTACACAGAATTGGTTTTGGAGTAGTTTTGTTTCATCTTTTAGGGTAATTTTAGCTCAATATTTAAACAAAAAAAGGCAGCTATGTTAGAATTGCCCTAAATAGCTTAAAACCTTTGGTTATCAGTCGTTCAGCACCTAATTTTGCATTCTAAATTAATGCCAAATCACATGAGTTCACTCTTGTCATCTACCATTTTTCGAAAAGTTGCCATGGCCTTATCTGGCCTCTTTTTGATGATTTTTTTATTACAACACTTTGTTATTAATATCACATCGGTATTTAGCGCAACTATTTTCAACCAGTTTTCCCATTTTATGGGCACCAATCCACTTGTGCAATTTTTACTACAACCCATACTTATTGGTGGCGTTGTTTTTCATTTTGTTTTGGGCTTTGTCCTTGAGTTACAAAACAGCAGCGCTCGCGGCACCAAATATGCCGTATTTAAGGGCAGCGCAAATGCCAGCTGGGTTTCTCGAAATATGATTATTTCAGGGGCAACAGTACTCGCATTCTTGGGACTGCATTTTTATGATTTTTGGGTGCCTGAAATCAATTACAAATACATCGAATTTTTACCTGAAGACCCAAACAGATACCAAGAGGAGTTGGTGCATAAATTTGAAGATTTGGGACGTGTTATTATCTACGTGATTTCATTTTTCTTTTTATCGCTCCACCTATTACACGGTTTTGCCTCGGCATTTCAGTCTATGGGGGTCAATAACAAATACACACCTGCCTTAAAATCCTTTGGTAAAATATACGCCATAGGCATTCCATCAGGCTTTGCATTCATCGCTATTTTTCACTTTTTAAATCACTAATATGGCAAGGTTAGACGCGAAAATCCCCGAAGGTCCAATAGCCGAGAAGTGGACAAATCATAAAAACAACATTAACCTTGTTAGCCCTGCCAACAAACGTCAGATTGACGTTATTGTAGTAGGAACTGGATTGGCTGGAGGTTCTGCTGCAGCTACACTCGCTGAACTTGGCTACAACGTAAAGGCATTTTGTTTTCAAGACTCCCCCAGACGTGCGCACTCCATTGCCGCACAGGGCGGAATCAACGCTGCAAAAAATTATCAAGGCGATGGTGATTCTACCTATCGCCTGTTCTACGATACCGTCAAGGGTGGTGATTATCGCTCAAGAGAGGCAAACGTTTATCGATTGGCGGAGGTTTCTACCAATATTATTGATCAATGTGTTGCGCAGGGCGTTCCCTTTGCTCGAGACTATGGCGGGCTCTTAGATAACCGCTCCTTTGGTGGGGTATTGGTTTCTAGAACTTTTTATGCCAAAGGGCAAACAGGCCAGCAGCTGTTGTTAGGCGCTTATTCGGCGATGAACCGACAAATTGGTCGTGGCAAAATCAAGATGTATAACCGCCACGAAATGCTAGACCTTGTAAAAGTAGGTGGCAAGGCGAGAGGTATTATTACCAGAAATTTGGTAACTGGTGAAATTGAGCGCCATGCGGCACACGCAGTGGTGATTGCATCTGGAGGTTACGGCAACTTGTTTTACCTATCAACCAATGCCATGGGCAGCAATGTAACTGCAGCTTGGAAAATTCACAAACAGGGGGCTTATTTTGCTAACCCATGTTTTACACAAATTCATCCTACCTGTATTCCTGTTTCTGGTGACCATCAATCAAAATTGACTTTGATGTCAGAGTCCTTGCGAAATGATGGACGTATTTGGGTACCCAAAAAGAAAGAAGATGCCGCAGCGATTCGCGAGGGTAAGCTTAAACCAACTGATCTTGCAGAAGAAGACCGTGATTATTATCTAGAAAGACGTTATCCTGCCTTTGGAAATTTGGTACCACGCGATGTAGCTTCACGCGCTGCTAAAGAACGTTGCGATGAAGGCTATGGTGTAAACAAAACTGGGGAAGCTGTTTATTTGGACTTTGCAGATGCTATTGTGCGTTACGGAAAAGAAAAAGCCCACGTCAAAGGCTTGGACGAAAGCGATATGCGCCTTGTTCGAAAGCTTGGTAAAGAAATCATCAAGGCAAAATATGGAAACCTCTTCCAGATGTACGAGAAAATCGTAGACCAAAACCCTTATGAAACTCCCATGATGATTTATCCTGCGGTGCACTATACCATGGGAGGCGTTTGGGTAGATTATAATTTGATGACAACCGTTCCAGGCTGCTTTGCCATAGGCGAGGCGAATTTTTCAGACCACGGAGCCAACCGCTTGGGTGCTTCTGCCCTCATGCAAGGCTTAGCCGACGGCTATTTTGTATTGCCCTATACCATAGGGGATTATTTAGCTGACGATATTCGTACTGGACCTATCGCCACAGACGCTCCTGAATTTGAAGCAGCTGAAGCAAGCGTTCGTTCGCAAATAGATGCTTTTATAAACAATAAAGGCACTAAAACAGTGGATTATTTCCATCGTAAATTGGGTAAAATTATTTGGGATAAATGCGGTATGTCTCGTAACGAAAAACACCTCAAGCAGGCCATTAAAGAGGTTAAAGTCCTGAGAGAAGAATTCTATAAAGAGGTTTATGTGCCTGGCACAGCAGACTCGTTTAACGAGCCACTTGCCAAAGCTCTTCGTGTAGCAGACTTTTTGGAGTTAGGTGAATTGTTTGCCAAAGATGCGCTAGAGCGTTCGGAATCTTGCGGTGGACATTTCCGGGAAGAGTCACAAAGCCCGGAGGGCGAAGCACTCAGAGACGATGCTAACTTTACCTTTGTTTCTGCTTGGGAATACAAAGGCGAACCAAGCGAGGCAAAACTCCATAAAGAGGAGTTGAAATACGAAAATATTGAACTTAAAACAAGATCGTATAAGTAGTGAGTAGGCAATAGTGAGTAGTGAGTAGGTAATAGTGAATAGTTATTAGTTAAGAGGAAAAGATGACACACATCCAATCATATAAAGATTTGTTGATTTGGCAAAAAGGAATTGACCTAGTGAAATCAATTTATTTATTATGTAAGGAATTACCCAAAGAGGAGGTTTACGGGTTGCAAAGTCAAATGAAGCGTGCCGCTATTTCAGTTCCTTCAAATATTGCTGAAGGATATGGACGAAATTACACTCAAAACTATATTCAGTTCTTGCGAATGGCAGGTGGTTCACTGCTTGAACTGGAAACCCAACTTATCATATCTAAAGAATTAAAATTAATTGGAAGCAAGTTGTATCAAAAAGTACAAAGACTAATTATAGAAGAAAATAAAATGTTAAACGCCTTTATAAAGTCAATAAGCAATAAAAAATAACCTTTGCCTATTACCCGAAGGCTAATAAACTTAATTATGAAACTGAAACTAAAAATTTGGCGACAAGAAAACGCAACCGCAAAAGGGAGTATGCAAACCTATTCACTAGACGATGTTTCTCCTGATATGTCGTTTTTGGAAATGATGGATGTTCTCAACGAACAATTGATGGAGCAGGGCATTGACCCCGTGGCTTTTGATCACGATTGTCGTGAGGGTATTTGTGGTTCTTGTTCTATGTTCATTAATGGTGAGGCCCATGGTCCAGACCGCCTGATTACAACCTGTCAATTGCACATGCGTAAGTTTAAAGACGGAGACACCATTCATATTGAACCCTTCCGTGCCAAGCCTTTCCCTGTTATTAAAGATTTGGTAGTTGACCGCACAGCTTTTGATCGCATTCAACACGCAGGTGGCTTTGTGTCTGTAAATACATCTGGTAATACGCAAGATGCTAATTCACTGCCAATTGAAAAACAAGCCGCCGACAAGGCATTTGATGCCGCCGCTTGTATAGGTTGTGGCGCATGTGTGGCCAGTTGTAAGAATGCTTCTGCCATGTTATTTGTTTCTGCCAAAGTATCTCAATATGCCCTACTACCACAAGGACAAGTAGAGGCTACGGATCGTGTGCTCAACATGGTCAAGCAAATGGATGAAGAAGGCTTCGGAAACTGTACCAATACAGGTGCTTGCGAAGTGGAATGTCCTAAAGGCATTTCTCTTGAGAATATTGCCCGGATGAACCGTGAGTATCTTACAGCAAACCTAAAAGGGTAAAAAAGGCTTTACTTCTATTAGCTGTTGTGACGTTTTTTTAGTACAATTATTAAAATAACTATAACTGCAACTGTTGAAAGGCATAAAGGTATATTCATAACTTTTAAGTAGGTTTCAAGATTCAAAAGCACATTGCTTTTTTTGTTTGGGACAGCAAACCTACAAAAAATAGTAATTTCATAAAATGAATTCCTTAAAAATAGCCATACTACAACACAATATCATTTGGCACAATGCTATTGCTAACCAACAACAGCTGGAAAAGCAATTTAAACAATTGCCCCAAGCAATAACCCTTGTTGTTTTACCCGAAATGTGGACAACAGGCTTTACCATGAAACCAGAAGAAGTGGCCGAAACCATGGATGGCTCCACTATTAAATGGATGAAACAAATGGCAAAAACGCACCATACAGCTATTTGTGGTAGCCTTGCCATCCAAGAAGGAAATAACTTTTTTAACCGTTTTATTTTTGTACATCCGACCTCAAGAGTAGAATTTTATGATAAAGCCCATCCTTATACCCCATCAGGGGAATCGAAGGTGTATCGTGCTGGCAAGGGTTCAGCACTAATTGAATATGCGGGTTTTCGAATTCGTCCTTTGGTTTGTTATGATTTACGCTTTCCCGTTTTTGCGCGCAATACAGATAACTATGACCTATTGCTTTGCGTTGCCAACTGGCCAGCAGCACGTATTCAAGCATGGAATGCGCTTCTGCGAGCACGTGCCATTGAAAATATGGCCTATTGCATTGGTGTAAATAGAACGGGAAAAGACGCCTACCGCCTGACTTATCCAGGAGCCTCAGCTGCCTATAATGCTTTGGGGGATGAGTTGGTTTTTATGAAAGAAAAAGATGTAATAGTCAGTTTTACCATTGATATTGATGCGCTTCACAGCACACGTAAAAAACTTCCTTTTTTAGAAGATCGAGACGATTTTACTTTAACATAAACTGCTCTTGCAGCTCCCAGTTGGCACGAACGTCTAGTAGCGATTCGAAATGATAAACGGCTTCTGGCTTTTGCTTTTTTAGATAATGTCCCGTATCCCATTTTCCGTTGGCATTTTCATCAACACGAACTCTTATGTAATATTTATTTGGAAGTAAATAAGCAAAGCGAAATATACCCCTAGGTTCTGTTACATATACAGAACGCTTTATCTCCTCTTTTTCGTTCAACAAATCAATGAAAATGGGATAAGAGGGGACATTCCCCAAACGCAGCGACAAATTGCCATAGTTTACGCGGCTTTTGGTGTTGAGCTTAACCGCAAGGGTATCATGTGTTAGGTCAAAAAAATCAGTGATAGCACCTGGCAAAAGCTGTAATTGATAATTTTCACTAGGGAAAACATCAAATAGCATTTGAAGCTCGTGCTTGTTGTTTTGCGCCAACTTAAATGGGACACTAACAGAATCTTTATCACGCAGTGAAATAGCATCGACATCAAAGTCTTTTAAGGGCGTATTGGTTCTGATTTTTAGGGTGTCAGCAAGATGTAAAGTGCCATTTTGCACTACAGTGACTTTGAGTGAATCAGGTGCTGCTTTTCTGATGCGGTACTCATACGACTTTGTCAAGGTGTCGTGTTTGAGCGTAAACTTTAAAGAGTCTGCCTCAATACCATTATACCAATAATATACGGTATCCGTTTCACGATCTCGTGAAACAACAGAGGTAAAAGAGTTCGGCAACTCTCCTTCTAAAACGATATCAAAATCAGGGCTTCCTGTATAGCCAAAGCCTATACGCTGCTTTCCGGCTTGGTAGGCACGCCCAAAAGCAAAATCGGGATTTTCTTTAAACAAGGACAATGAAAATAGGCTGTCGTTAGGCAGCGTTATGTGCTCAGAAATTACATCGATTTTATCAATTGATGGGTCAAATACATAATTTTTGGATACGTCTTTTACAGCAGCCAATAGATAACGCCCCTCTTTTAGATTGGGAACGGTAAATTCAATAAGGCTATCAAGGGTATTGGTGTAGTACAGGGGCTTATTCTTAAAAATCACAGAATCCGTGAAAGTGCTATCTACGGGGTATAGCATCACAGAAACAAAGCTTTCAGGCTTACGTGACAAGGCATCCGAAATGCGACCACGTAACGCTAAAGAGTCAATGGCTACACCCGTTGAAAAAACATAGGAAAAAAAGGATAAGGGATTGCCCTCATTGTTGTCCACCACACTTTCTCCAAAATTAAAGGTATATGTTGTGTTGGGCGCTAGGGTGTCCATAAACGCAATATTAATGTATTTGGACGCCATGCCTTGCGGTGAAATAATATATGCGCTTTGGTCAAGTGGTGGAGAAATCACCAATTGGTCTCTTAATTTTTCGAGCTTAATATACTCGTCAAAGTAAATACGAATCTCATCTTCTTTGAAGCTGACGGTTTCTTGTGGTGGTTCAGCACGTAGCAACACTGGAGGCGTTTCGTCTTTGGGACCACCAGTTGGCGAACCACGCCGTGCACATTGTACAAACAATGCGCAAATGAACAATGCAATAAGAACACGTTTAAGCATGGCACAAAATAACGACTATTTTCTTGCTTACGGAAGAATGTTTTGTGCATAGGCCATTCCAAGTATCGAAATTTTTTCGGCTGCTTGTTCAAGTAATGCATTTCCACAGGCGGTTAGTGTGGCACCCGTAGTAATCACATCGTCGACCAATAACAGGTGCTTATAATGGGTATTGGGTTTTATGAAAAAAGCATTTTTAACCTCTTCCCAGCGCTCTTTTCTACTCATGCGTACCAGCGTTTTGGTTTCATTTTTTCGCAGCAGCATATTATTGAGAAACGGCACCCCAAGTTGCTTAGCCCAATATTGTCCAAAACGCGCACTTTGATTGTATCCCCGCTGTTTTTCTCGCTTCGGGTGTAGCGGAACAGGAACTACAGCATCACATTGCTTTATTAAATGTTGATGCTTTAATAGTGCAAAACATTGTTTGGCCATCCAATCTCCAATTTTGGGTTTGCTTTGATATTTCAAGGCATGCAATAGGTTTTGAATGGGATTATTTTTAGTAAAATAAAAAGGAGCGTAAGCACTCTCCAAAGGAAGGTTTTGGCGCATCATCACTTTTAAGGCGTTGTTTTTGTCGTCTTCAAAATAGGTTTTGGGTAGTTGAGATTGACAATACACACACATCCATTGCTGCTTTTTGGGCAGGGGAAGTCCACATCCCCAACAACATTGCGGAAACCACACAGCAAGTAAATCTTGAAGCATAGCAAAAGGTTAAGCGTTTCGGAAGGTTTAAATTACGAAACTTATCCTATTTTTGCTATATGGCAAATCAAGAGTTGTTCAAAAAAGTATTGTCCCATGCCAAGGAGTATGGGTTTGTTTTCCCTTCTAGTGAAATTTACGATGGTCTTAGCGCAGTATATGATTACGGTCAGCAAGGCGTAGCACTTAAAAAAAACCTTCGCGATTATTGGTGGAAAGCCATGGTTCAACTCAATGACAATATTGTAGGCTTGGATGCAGCCATTTTGATGCACCCAACCACTTGGAAAGCTTCTGGTCACGTGGATGCCTTTAACGACCCACTTATTGATAACAAGGACTCCAAAAAACGCTATCGCGCAGATGTGTTGGTGGAGGACTATGTGGGCAAGCTAGACACCAAAATCGAAAAGGAAGTAAAGAAAGCTGCCAAACGTTTTGGCGATGCTTTTGACAAAGCTCAATTTTTAGCAACAAATCCTAGAGTAGTTGGCTACAAAGAAAAAGGAGACGCCATATTGAAGCGTTTGGGTAAGTCATTGGAAAAAGAAGACCTAGCAGATGTTAAGTCACTTATTGAAGAACTGGAAATAGTATGCCCTATTTCGGGCTCAAAAAACTGGACCGAGGTCAAGCAATTTAACCTCATGTTTGGCACCAAGCTTGGCGCCTCTGCCGAAAGTGCAACAGAGCTTTATTTACGTCCTGAAACAGCCCAAGGAATTTTTGTTAACTTTTTGAATGTACAAAAAACAGGTCGTATGAAATTGCCCTTTGGGATTGCCCAAACGGGAAAGGCCTTTCGCAACGAGATAGTTGCCCGACAGTTTATATTTCGCATGCGCGAATTTGAACAAATGGAAATGCAGTTTTTTATTCCGCCAGGCACCCAGAAAGAGTGGTATGCCCACTGGAAAGAAACCCGTCTGAAATGGCATCATTCGTTAGGCCTAGGAACGGACAATTATCGCTTTCACGATCACGAAAAATTGGCACACTATGCCGATGCAGCTTGTGACATTGAGTTTAAATTCCCCTTTGGATTCAAGGAATTGGAAGGCATACATTCCAGAACAGACTTTGACTTGAGCAGTCACGAGGAATATTCAGGTAAAAAGCTTCAGTACTTTGATCCAGAGCGTCAGGAAAACTACGTGCCTTATGTGTTGGAGACATCTATTGGTTTAGACCGATTGTTCTTGGCGGTATTTTCAAATTCCTTACAAGAAGAAACCCTTGAAGACGGCTCTAGCAGAACAGTTTTGCGCTTGCCTGCTGTGGTAGCACCTACCAAGGTAGCGGTATTGCCATTGGTCAAAAAAGATGGCTTGCCCAATATTGCCAAATCCTTTGTGGATGAACTTAAATGGGACATGACGGTTGCCTATGATGAGAAAGATGCCGTTGGTCGTCGCTACAGACGACAAGATGCGTTGGGCACACCCTTTTGCATTACGGTAGATCACCAAACCTTAGAAGACCAAACGGTAACCATTCGCTATCGTGATAGTATGGCGCAAGAACGCTTGACGCTAGCCGAAGCTAAAGCTAAAATCAACGCAGCGGTGTCTTTCCAAAACTGGTTAGGGGAGCTTTAGAAACGCTTTCCTATGGCCAAACCAAAACGGCCATGGGCATCTGGAATACCGTCTTTGTTAGAGAAATAACGACCCACTCCAGCAAAGACCTCAAATGAAAACCCATTGCGGTTTACCCACTTTTTTCCGAGCGCAATTCCCATGGAAAATTGAAATTCCCCTTCATCTTTTAAACGCCTGTCATATCTGTGAAAATTAGCGGAAGCAAAGGAACTAAAGACCTCTACAAACATACCACTTGCGCCAAAGTCTTTACGGTTTAAAAAGTAAAAACGGTAATAGGGCGTAAGGACGAACTCTTGATAGGTTGTATCGTCGTCTCCAAAATTGGCAAATAGTGAAACACCATAACCATTAGATTCATCAACAATACGCTCATAATAGACATGCAAAGCTGGGTGGACTACCAAGTCCAAGGCATTTAACCTGATTTCGTGTTTCCCAAAGGCATCGGCATACTCTTTAGAAGAGTCCTTAACAATTTCAACTTTGGTGATTGGCTCGTTTTCTTCTTGGGCATAAAGACCCAAAAAGCCCATTAGAGTAAGAGAGCAAAAAAGAATTTTATTCATGATTATAAAATTTGGTTACACAAAGATATACAATTTTCATACCATTAGTTTGTATTTTAGCACAGATGAATATCATTTCCTATAACGTAAACGGCATTCGGGCAGCTATCAAAAAAGGATTTTTAGATTGGTTGCAGCACGCCAATCCAGACGTGTTATGCCTTCAAGAGACCAAAGCACAGCCGGAACAATTAGACCTTAGCGTATTTGAAGCTGCAGGCTATCCCTATCACTACTGGTTTTCAGCACAAAAAAAAGGCTACAGCTCTGTGGCGGTTTTGTGCAAACAAAAACCCAAGCATGTTGCATACGGAACAGGGATAGATTACATGGATTTTGAAGGACGCAATCTGCGTGTAGACTTTGAAAACGTTTCTGTGATGAGCTTATACTTACCCTCAGGCACCAACCCTGATCGTTTAAACTATAAGTTTACGTATATGGATGATTTTCAAGTCTATATAAACGAGTTAAAAAAAGAAATCCCCAACCTAGTTATCTGTGGGGATTATAATATTTGTCACGAAGCCATTGATATTCACGACCCGGTGCGCAACGCTAAGGTTTCGGGCTTTTTACCCGAAGAACGGGCTTGGCTTGACGCATTTATTCAAAGTGGTTTTGTGGATTCATTTCGACAGCTAAACACCGAACCCCACCAATACAGTTGGTGGAGTTACCGCGCCAATGCGCGTGCCAACAACAAAGGCTGGCGTATTGATTACGCCATGGTAAGCGAACCACTCAAAGAACACATCAAACGTGCCTTTATCCTCCCCAAAGCTGTCCATTCTGACCACTGTCCTGTTGGTATAACGTTAGATTTATAAGTATTAATGAAATATACGACCATTCCGCACACCGATATTCGGGTAAGTAAAATTTGCTTGGGCACCATGACTTGGGGCAACCAAAATACCCCTCAAGAGGGCTTTGAACAAATGGATTACGCCCTGGATCATGGCGTTAATTTTTTTGATACCGCAGAACTCTATCCTGTTCCAGCCACTCCCGATACTTATGCCGATACGGAGCGCATTATGGGCGATTGGTTTGCACAGACCCATAACAGGGATAAGGTGGTGTTGGCGACCAAAATTGCGGGTCCAGGAGCCTACACGGCACACATACGTACCACAGGCTTTACACCCAGCAGCATCCGAGAGGCATTGGAAGGCAGCCTCACCCGCCTAAAGACGGACTATATTGACCTTTACCAATTGCATTGGCCAGAGCGCAACGCTAATTTTTTTGGAAAACGAGACTATTTCCCAGATGCAGACGAGCAATGGGAAGTTAATTTCCAAGAGATTTTGGAAACACTCGAGACATTTGTTCAGGAGGGAAAAATCAGACATATTGGATTGTCTAACGAAACGCCTTGGGCGTCGATGAAATACATTTCCTTGTCCGAGCAAAAGGATTTGCCTCGTGTGAAAACCATTCAAAATCCCTATTCGTTGCTCAACCGTACGTTTGAGGTTGGTAATGCGGAGGTAGCGCATCGGGAGCAGTTGGGACTTCTAGCCTATTCACCCTTGGCTTTTGGTGTACTATCGGGTAAGTATAGGAATGGGCAACTACCCGATAACAGCCGATTAAAACTTTTCCCACGTATGGCACGTTACAACAGCGACCAATCTCGTGAAGCTACAGAAGCCTACGCAGCGATTGCCGCTAAATACAAGCTAACACTTACCCAACTTTCATTGGCGTTTGTAACCGATCGTCCTTTTGTGACTACCAATATTATTGGTGCCACCACCATGCCTCAGCTTAAAGAGAATATTGGATCTGCTGAAATCACACTTTCACAAGAAATATTAAAAGAAATAGATGCGGTGCATGACCGTATGCCCAACCCTGCGCCTTAAAACAAATGCCCCACCAACTCTTGAATGGTTGCTAGGCGGATAACTTCCAAGCCTTTGGGAACGGTTTTTACGGCTTGTGCCACCACCATACGCTCAAAGCCGAGCTTGGCAGCTTCTTGCATACGCTGTTCCATTTTGGGGACATTGCGCAACTCGCCTGAGAGCCCTACCTCAGCAGCAAAGGTGTAGCCTTTTGGAATGGCAACATCCAAACTACTAGACAAAATCGCTACCATCACGGCAAGGTCTAAACCTGGGTCGTCTAGGCGAATACCACCAGCAAGGTTTAAGAAAACATCTTTTGCGCCTAGCTGAAAGCCAGCGCGTTTTTCCAATACCGCCAACAGCATATTCAACCGTTTGTTGTCAAAGCCCGTACTGCTGCGCTGGGGCGTGCCATAAACGGCAGAGCTAACCAAGGCTTGTACTTCAATGAGCATGGGGCGTATGCCCTCAACTGTTGCGCCTATGGCGTGTCCGCTGAGGCCTGCACTTTCGTTTGATATAAGCAAGGCACTGGGGTTGGAAACCGCCATTAGTCCTTCTTGTGCCATGGTATAAATACCCAGTTCGGCAGTGGTTCCAAAACGGTTCTTGTGTGCGCGTAAGATGCGATATACGTGATTGCGATCGCCTTCAAAATGAAGGACAGTGTCAACCATATGTTCCAATACTTTTGGTCCGGCTATAGCGCCGTCTTTGGTGATATGCCCAACCAGAAAAACAGGCGTTTGGGTATTTTTGGCAAATTGAATCAATTCGGCCGTACAGGCACGTATTTGTGGCACGCTCCCTGCAGTGCTATCCAACATACTGGAATGTAGGGTTTGTATGGAGTCGATAACCACCAAGGCGGGTTTTAGCGTTCCCAAGTGGTGCAATAGCGATTGAGTATTGGTTTCTGTCAGCAAAAAACATTCACTAGATTCTTCGGTTACCCGAGCACTACGAAGCTTAATTTGCTGTTCACTTTCCTCACCCGAGACATAAACTACCTTTCCTTTTATGGCAAGGGCTACTTGTAGTAATAGGGTAGATTTCCCAATACCTGGTTCTCCGCCAACAAGCATCATAGAACCCGGAACAATGCCACCACCAAGAACACGGTCTAGCTCCACATCACCAGAAGACAGCCGTGCAACGGCATCAATGGCAACGTCTTGAATACGCACGGGTTTCGCTTTTTGGGCGTTGCTGCTGTCTTGCCACGTAGCCGTGTTTTTGGGTTTTTCTAGCACCTCTTCTTGTAGCGTGTTCCATGCCTTGCACGAGCTGCATTGTCCTTGCCATTGTGCATGTTGATGACCACAGTTGGTACAGAAAAAAGCTT